>Ga0315306_10000418_pt1 | contig 20569 bp, 15 predicted proteins | sample TDP1_MG_FD_203803 | JGI IMG/M metagenome (GOLD analysis project Ga0315306, IMG submission 203803) | Freshwater sediment microbial communities from Lake Towuti, South Sulawesi, Indonesia - TDP1 | ecosystem: Environmental > Aquatic > Freshwater > Lake > Sediment | place: Indonesia: South Sulawesi... | reverse complement strand
CGTTGTCTCCCTCATTCCACCTTTTGAGACACCCGATGATGTCATCTCTTGCTGTGCCGGGGTCTAGACCAAAGAAGGTGTAGGGGAAACGGCCCTCTGTGAAGTTTAGCTGAGGTGGAAAGTAGTAGCCTTCTGGCTTATCCAGTCTGTTTACCTTTCGCGCATGTTCTTCGCGAGGATGTAGGTGGAGAGGAATTGGACATGAATTGTCAAAAAACTTCGAATACACAGGCCATCCTCCGTATTTTCTCATCATCTCCTTACCGAGAAACACATCGCCGAGAAGATCGATAGCTTTCTTGAGTAATACTTTTACAATTTTGGAATCATCGTTAACTACGATGTAGCTCAAACCCTCGTCTTCGGGAGCCCCTGGGTTATCAGCTCTTGTTGTAGACGCGAGCCATCTTTCATCAATGCCACCTCTATCCACGCCGAGAACATATAGATCTTGTGGCGCTAGTTTGAGCCTCGCCCCTGGAGACAAAAAGGACCTCGGCACCCATGTCGGAGCCAGTCTCAAAATTCCATCTCCCATCTCAAGGGCTCTCAAGACGAGTCTTTCTTCATTCATTTTTCTAACCTGTTTTCTTGCCGTGGCACGGCATATCGATCGATCGATCGATGTTCGACCTAACACGATATAAAAGCCTTATCTCCGGAGGGGCAGGACGATCCGTCGGTCGGTTATGCAGCAGAATGAGCGCTAGGAGTACGGAAGCCATGGGGCGATAGTCTCATTTCAATCATAGACTGCAGCGTCGAGGGGAAACCAAAGCCACTCTTGACCCGCGCGAGGAGCAGAACATCGCCCTTGCCTTTCGATTTCCGCTTCAGTTCTAAACGACCTCGAGACCGACCGACTCATTCGGAGAGACTGGCTGGAACGGACGTCGTTGAGAGGGACCAAGAGAAACCTGCCAAAATCTTTTATTCTCGAGCTGATAGAATGCAAAGCAAGAAAGGCGACAGGTCATGGAGATGAAATTTTCGGCGGGGTTGTGGATTTTCGGTTCAAGTGCCGACAGGTTCGTCACCTCGGGCTATAGGAAGCCGATATCAACAGATGAGAGAATAAGGCTCGCATCCAAGGTTAAGGACCTCCGAGGCGTTGATATTCACTATCCATCGGACTTCAAGGAGGAAGATGTTGGTAGACTGAAGGACCTACTTAAGACGTATAGATTGAGCGTTGGCACCGTATGCGTAGATCTGTTCAGCGATGCTAGGTGGATGAACGGTGCGTTGACTTCGCCAGATGAAGCAATAAGGTCAGAGGCACTGAAGACGGCGAAGGCCTCCGTAAAGCTGGCCAAGGATTTTGGAACAAATGAGGTTGCCATGTGGTTGGGACAAGATGGCTACGACTACTCCTTCCAAGTCGATTACGGAGTGAGCTGGGACAGACTCGTTGAAGCTGTCAAGGAATGCGGTCGATACGATCCCTCCGTCAGGATCGGCCTCGAGTACAAGATCAAGGAGCCCAGGACCCACATATTCATCTCGACCGTCGGTAAGGCTCTGCTCCTCGCCAATGAAGTTGGATTGAAGAACGTGGGAGTAATCATCGACATTGGACATGCACTGATGGCGTTTGAGAACCCAGCAGAGTCTGCGGTGCTACTAGCCAAGCATAACAAGCTCTTTCACCTGCACCTAAATGACAACTATGGCGACTGGGATCATGACATGATTGTTGGAACAGTGCATCTATGGGAGCTCGCCGAGATGCTTTTCTGGCTTCAGCAAGTTGGATACGACGGCTGGTACGGTCTTGACATCTACCCATATCGTGAGGACCCTGTTCAAGCATGCAATCAAAGTATAGAGAACATCAAGCTTGCCGCCAAGTTCATAGAGAGAGTGGGCGCCGACAAGCTTCGTCAACTGATTCGTAAGGGTGACATTGCGAGCACAATCGAAACTTTGAGAAAAGAAATGTCAACGCACTTATGAGCATCGCTCACCGCTTACAAGCTGCGACACTCCTGAGCAGAACAATTGAGACAAGACATTCAATGAACATCAGAACGTCGATCAAACCCCATTTCGATCGATCGATGCGGTATTTCTTAGAACCTCAACAGCCTATCGGATTGCAGGACGTCGAACAGGATAAATGGGCTCCGATTGCCGCTTGTTGATCGATCGCGTTATGCATTGGCATGACGGTCTAGAGTATGGCCTTCTCCGTTTTCTTGTCGAAAAGGTGCATGCTGCTCTCGTCAAAGACCATTATTACCTTCTCGCCCATCTTCGCCTTAAACGTTGGCTTCTCCTTCAGTTTGACTAGGTTTTCCCCTACCTTCACGTCAACGACCGTCTCTGTGCCAAGAGGCTCGACAACGTAGATCTCCCCTGGAATATACTTCTCGGTTTCCTCCGCTTCGCGGGCGATTGAAAGGTCCTCCGGCCTGAGGCCCAATATCAGCTCGGAGCTTGACGCCCCCTGTTTGATGATGTCGACGAACTTCTTTCCAACCTTGATCTTGAAGACCGCGGCATCAAGGTACCCACCGCCGTTTTCTTCCGAGAAGGTGCAGTCGATGAAGTTCATCGGTGGACTCCCTATGAAGCCGGCGACGAACAGGTTCGCGGGATGCGAAAACATGTCGAAGGGATCGGCCAACTGCTGGAGACGGCCCACGTTCATCAGCGCCACCCTGTCCGCCATGGTCATCGCCTCAGCTTGATCATGTGTTACGTATACCGTGGTTACTCCCAGGTCCCTTTGGAGCTTCTTCAGTTCAGCCCTCATGTAGAGCCTAAGCTTGGCGTCCAGGTTGCTCAGCGGCTCGTCCATCAAGAAGACCTTGGGCTCGCGGATGATGGATCTTCCGAGGGCGACCCTCTGGGCCTCACCGCCGCTCAGCTGCTTGGGCTTCCTGTCCAGAAGCTGGGAGATCCTGAGTAGCTTGGCGACCTCCTTAACCTTCCTGTCGATCTCGTCCTTTGGTCGTTTCTTCATCTTGAGCGGAAACGCGATGTTGTCATAGGCCTTCATGTGTGGGTACAGCGCGTAGCTCTGGAAAACCATCGCAACGTCCCTCTCCCTCGGGGGCAGATCGTTGACCAGCTCATCGCCGATGTAGATCTCGCCTTCATCCGGGGTCTCCAAGCCAGCCACGCATCTCAGGGTGGTCGTTTTCCCGCAGCCGGACGGGCCCAGAAGCACTAGGAACTCCTTATCCTCGATATCGAGGCTCACATCCTTGGCGGCTTCAACACTTCCAAAACGCTTGGTCAAGTTCTTGATCCTAACACCGGCCAACTGTCAAAACTCCGTTTCTTGCCCGTTGGTCGCTAGGATATATAATTCTTTCCTCTGTGGCGCCACAAATAGGCCAGCTCTTGAGGTGTCCCATGGTCAAGCCTCCAACTAAGTATCTCTGGATCGATCGAACGAACCCGAAAGGGTCTTAAAGGTGATGCTACAAATCTGGGCGGTCTTGGAGGTTGGTTCTTCCGATGCCTCTCCCGGATATTTGGATCGGTCGAACAGCCGGAAGGTGGCGTGAAACTTGCTCGTGACATGCGCGGGCATAATGGTCGCCGACACAATCGTGACTGACTTGCCACGAGTCTGTCGGCCAAGCGAGGTTCTCTTTGCCCCTAGAGGAATCTCCCTGCATATTGGTGGGCACGCCGCAAATGTTTCGATCGACCTGATCAAACTGGGATTGAAACGGAATGAGGTAAGCACGGTCGGGACTGTGGGAAAGGATCCGTATGGCGATTTCATAGAGAGCATTCTGGACGAATACGGAATTTTGACCCACATAAGGAAAGTTGATGAAGCCGGGACGGCAAAGAGTGTTATACTTGTGGTGAAAGGCGAGGATCGTAGGGTGTACCATGATGTTGGCGCAAACTACTTCTTGAATCCTGACTACGTTAAGGCGGTTCTTAGAGAGGAACGCCCGCTCATCTTCTACGTCGGCGCAACTGGGCTGCTCGGCAAGTTTGATGAGAATCTTCTCGAGATCCTCAAAGAAGCGAAAGCCCAGAATTGTCTAACCTTCGTCGATCCAGTAACACCATATCAACACGGTTGGGAGCACCTTCGCGAGGCCCTGAAACTAGTGGACGTGTTCCATTGCAACGATTTTGAAGCCTCCGACATGACTGGGATCACCGACTTCCGAGATGCCTTAAGGACTATTTCCAATGAGGGGGCTAAGTTGGCGATCGTCAGCATAGGAGAGAAAGGCCTAGTCGCCACTGCCAATAGAACGGCATTCGAAATGCCAGCCTTCAAGGTTCCTGTGGTCGATCCCACAGGAGCAGGCGATGCATTTTGTGCAGGAACCATTCACGCCTTGGTAGAGAAGATGACGGACAAGCTGCCATACATTTCCAAGCTATCCACCGACAACATCGTGGACATATTACTACACGGCGAAGCAGCAGGAGCAGCTTGCGTGACAGGTGTGGGCACCACAACCTCCGTCTCAGCCAAGAAGGTTAATGAATTGATGCTCCAACAAGGGCCAGCAATAAGAAAGCGTGCACTTCGGAACATCATTGTCTCAGAATAGATAAATAGCTAGAGGGCTTCTCGGAGTTTTGAGAGGACGTTAGAGGGCAAGGTAGGGCTGCGACTCTCGATGACTTAGAGGCAGTATCGTGAAACTGTCAAGTCCGGAATCGAGTTCGGTCATTTCAGGAGTCCATGCGCAAAATTTAAGAGTATGCCAAGGCTGGGAAACAGTTTGAGGTGGAGAATGATGGTCAAGTATGGCGTACACAGTCTTCTTTGGACTGAGCGTTTCGACACCAGACCAGAACCGGTGATTAAGAAGGTAAGAGAGCTTGGTTTCGACGGGATAGAGATCTACGTTTCCCCCCAACAAATCGAAACCTTCGACAAGAAGAGGGTCAAGAAGGCGCTAGGGGATCAGAAGATGAAATGCGTGGGGTCAACTTCTCTAAGCTTGGAGACGAACATCATAAGTCCAGACGAGGCGACTAGAAAGAGAGGTATCGACTATCTGAAGAACTGCGCTAAAATGTTCTCCGAGCTGGGAGGAGAACTGGTTGCTGGAGTCGTATACGCCGCGTGGGGAAACATTATTGGCAGAGGTCGTACTGAGGAGGAATGGGCTCGCTCAGTGGAAAGCTTGAAAGAGGTTAGCCGCCTCATTAGGGGATACAATGTGGTCCTTGGTTTGGAGCCCGTGAACAGGTTTGAGACATATTTCCTCAACACCGCAGCTGACGCTGTCAATCTGGCGGAGGCGATAGATGAACCCAACGTCAAGGTTCATTTGGATACTTTCCACATGAATATAGAAGAGAAGAACTACTATGACCCCATAGTAAAGACTGGAGAACTGCTCTGCCACATGCACTGCTGCGAGAACGACAGAGGCGTAGCTGGAACTGGGAGCGTCAACTGGGATGAGGTTTTCAGGGGGCTCGCAGACATAGGCTACAACAGATGGATAACCCTAGAATCCTTTACACCAGAGATTAGGAGCGTCGCAGCTAGCACCGCTATATGGAGACAGCTAGCTCCAAGCGCAGACGCCTTGGCATCAGAGGGCCTGAAGTTCCTGAAGTCCATGGAGAGGAAGTATCTTCGCAAATAGACCAAGTTGATCGCTCCAAAAGCTTCTGACTTCAGCAGCCCTTCACGTAAGACATCAGCAATGGCCACACGACGACTTCATTGGAGCCCCTTTTCGATCGAACCAACCGGTCGGGCTCAAACCGGCTACCGGCAAGACTTTTATTGAGAGGTTGGGAACTGCAGGGAGGAGGAAATCGAGAGTGAAAACTACTCCGATTGGATCCGTAATGTTGAACGATGAGCGCGAACATGTCTATAGTGTAACTAACCCACAATGCATGAAGATTCTCTGTGCGTGGGCTGAGATAATTCGTAAGGGCGTGAGGAACTGGGATGGAACCGCGCCTGAAGTCGTTGTGGGGTCGAAGATAATCACGTCCGTACGCGTTGCGCAGGAAGTCGGTGAACAGCTCGCGAGAGCCAATTGCAGGCAGATCATCATGTGTTACAACGTCTGGAACTTTCCCTACCTAGCTTGGCCGTTCATCAACAGCGTTGGACGCGACAAACTGATCCTTAGCCTCTCAAACAACGAGGGAAAATACCCGGGAAACGTGGGCTTGCTGGCAACAGATGGTGCTTTGCGTCAAGCGGGCATCAGAACTCACCGCGTCGTAGGAGACATGGATGACCCTGAGGTTCAAGCTAGGGTATTCGACTGGATCCGGGCTTCACAGGCCTTAACCATGATACAAAATGAGGTTTATGGAATGTATGGTGGCCACTCTATGGGAATGGAGACCGGCTATTACCATCTTGTGCCTATCCTCAAAACTTTAGGGACGACCGTTTGCCAAATCGACCAACTGCTACTTGTGGAAAAGATGAAAGAATTGGATGAAGCAGAAGTTGAGAAAGGGTTGCGGTGGTTCGAGCAGCTTCTGGGAGATCGGATAAAATACGACGGAAAAATGCTGACGCGCGAGTCTCTCAAAATGCAGATCCGCCTTTACCTAGCCATCAAAATTGTTAACCAGGAGAAGGGTTTCGACTTCTGCGGGCTAAAGGGTCAGCGGGAGCTAAGCGAATACGTCTGTCTGGCAGATGTAGCTGAAATGCTCATGAACGATCCCTACGACTGGAATGGTCCCAAGGAACCCATGGTCTGCGCCACTGAAGCTGATGCCTTCGCGGCCATAACCATGCAGATCCTGAAGTACATCAGCGGAGGTCTGCCAACCCTCTTCATGGACGTGCGATTATACCATCCTGACCTAGACCTTTGGGACTTCTGCAACTCCGGAAACCATTCGAGCTGGTATGCCTCTCAAAGCTATGATCCCAGGGAGAACTTCAAGAAGGTGACTTTCCATCCAGCCCTGGAGTTATACTTCAAAGCCGGCGGCGCCTCGGTTGAATTTGACGCTGCACCCAGCGAGATCACGTTCGCTCGGCTGGGCCTGTGGGATCATCAGCTCTACATGGTAATGGTTAGGGGGAGGGGCGTCGAACTACCACTCGAACAGCGGAGAGCTCTGAACGCCCAAACTGACCCTACGTGGCCTCATGTGCACGCTAAGCTCAACTGCGGTTTCGATGAGTTTATCACCGTCTTTCCATGTAACCACATCCTAGGCGTTGCGGGCAATCATCTACGCTCGCTGACCTACCTATGCGAGATCGCGGGAATAACTCCAGTAATCCTCGGTATCGAAGCTGAGAAACGCGTAAAGCCAGTTTGGGAGAGAGTTCACCGACATTAGAAAGCACACCCAAATTCTTATTTTGCCGCAATTTCTTTCTTTTTTAGAGATATTTCATTCTGTCGAATCGATCGACGACAATAGCTATAGCTGCATACGCATCACATCGGTGAAACCGGATACCCGGGCTGTGATGCCGGTATCCTAATAGTGCTGATCGATCGATAACTAGGAAACAGCTATTGACGGTACGTGTCCTGGGCCAACCGAGATTTCGTGATGCGACCCGATCAATCGAAGATATGGCAATTCCGCAATCTTCCTATTTGTGGGCAGTTCGCGCTCGAAAGACCAGTAGTTCGCTCGTTAATGGCATATCCAGGTATACTGGCACGCCTCTTATCATCAGCTCGGCCCCGTCCATATTCATGAATTTGCCGCTGTTGTCCAATGTGACTCGATACTGCTTCTCCGGATCCAATCCGCGAGGACGAAAGATTAATTCGTGAGAGGGCTTCTGACTTGACTCACCGCTTAGGCGGAAGATACCAGCATACGAAGCAGAACCATCTCCGGAGGCATATTCCAGTATACACCACTCAGCTGGAGATATTACACCGATATTCGGCGTATGATGGTATACACAAGGATGACTCGCCAAAATAGGCCGAATAACGTTTCTTGCCAGCTGAACATAGTGTCTCACCTTCTGAAAATAATGGTTGCCTGCATCGGCGTCTTGTGCGCCGAAACCAGCGAAAACGGTGTTGGCAAACAACGTTACCCTCAGATGAGTGTCAAGATCTGCCGTTTGATGTGCATGTCCAATGTGATGGTGATAGTAGACTATCGATTCCGGAGGAATAAACATGGTCAAACCATTAATCGCCCTTATGGCGAATGGATGGACGCTCCAGTCCGACTCAACCGTACAGTGGAAGAGGCTGAGCATCCCAAGGTCATTGCGGCCGCCGCCACCAGCACAGTTCTCTAGAACCAAGTTCGGGAACTCCTTGCGAACCCTATCAAAGATTGAGGATAACGCTTCGAAATGTCGCCACTGTTCATGTTCTGCGTAGCCATCCCGGGCTCTTTGTCCCCCTTCGCCGACGGAGATATTATAGTCCAATTTGAAAAAATCAAGGTTGTAGTCGCGTATCACTCGAAGAATGGAGTCTTCCGCATATTTTACTACTTCGGGCCTCGTAAAATCTAGAGCCATGGACTCTCCAGTCAAGAGCCTGTCCTCCGCGGCCTCGTCCGTTTTCTGTATCCATTGAGGGTGTTCTTTGAATAGACGAGAGGCTCTGCAAATTGTTTCCGGTTCAATCCACAGCCCAAAAAGCATCCCCTTGTTGTGGACGTAGTCCCTTACACCTGTCAAACCGCCAGGCAACCAGTCTCCTTCAAACCAATCACCTCTGGCCTTCCACCAGTCGGTGAACTCCTCTCCATACCAACCTGCGTCCACAACAAAGGCTTCTACACCTAGCGCTGCGGCGATGTCCACTTCACGTAGGACCCAGTCCCCTGGCCTCTCAACAACGCGGCCAGCAATTGTGAATAGTTCCCTACCCCTAGGTCTCGGCGGGATCACAGATCTACGGAGATGATCATGAAAATGTTGCACACACAAATCCAAGTTCTTGTGAAGCATTGCCAAATGCATCTCAGGCGAACGCACTGTTTCACCTGGTTCGATGACCCGCAATGGCGCTCTACCCATTGGAGCCATACGGAACGAAAGAATGAACTCTCGAACGAGATGTGCTCCTCGGACAGATCGATCGATGAACCGATCGAGAGGATTATACCAAAACTCCATGAACCAGTTGCCCGGCCATGCAAGAGCACCCATCGCGCATTCGCCGGTAAGTTCATTACGCACTATGAAATATGGTCCTCCGTGACCTGAGCCGCCTCTTCCTCCACGCGTGTCTATTCGATAGGTACCCTTTGGCAAGGGTTTCCAAGTGAAATTACCTTCCGTCCCCCACTCTAGCGAGTCAAAATATCCCAGCGTAAAAGGCGAAGCGTCAGACCGTAGAAATCCGGTGTCTTTCCACGACCAGAACATGCCGGACCACGGTGACACATGCGACAATGCCATACGTTCATCACCGGCATTCGCGATCTCCAGCCAACGAGTAAGGAACGGCGTGCCATCCAACCTTGTAACTACGTCGATGGCAACCGGGCGAAGGCGATGTTGAAGCTTGATGACCGCTTCTACCATTCCCGGCTTCTCACTGGACCGCTTTGTGGCGGACACCCACCTCCATCGATTGTGCAGTGACTGTCCGTCAATTTCTAGTTCAAAAGCATTGAGAGGAAACTCCAATGGATCCAGTTCCGGCAGGCTTTCAGTAGTATTCTCACGCTGAACATATCCGCTTGCGGACCAATAGACACCAACCAGACGCCCGCTATCGAGCCTTTCTTCGCACACTGTTGTGGCGGATACATATCGGGCTGTGGGGCGCTTGTATGCATCTTCACCAAGAGATATTTCGGTGCTGGGTGGATACGATTTTTTCTCACCAAGAGAGCCCTCTGTCATATCCTAACATCTCCATAGAAACTCTACGTTCCTTCTCGGTTCATGGACATAAAAGCCTTTTGATTGTCGATCGATCGAAGCACTACCACTCGCTCAGAAACGAGAACGGACGTGGTAAACCTAAGTGAACTCGCCTCCGTGGACGATCGCACGGCCGCAAGGTTGATCGATCGATGATCTCAGCTGGACAACCTTCTGAAGCAAGGTTGACAGATCCTGTACAGCTCCCTGTAGATCCCGTAATGTTTTCTGTAGGTTGCAGAGGCTCGAGCTCGAGGCGTCTCTCTCCTTAACACTCTGACCATGCCCTTCACCGCGCTGTCCAGCCCGTCGTAGAGTCCTACTGAGATAGCCCCCAAGATCGCTGCTCCCAAGGCTGAAGCTTCCTCAACACGGGTGCGAGCAACAGGCTTTTCAAGCACATCGGTCACTATCTGCCTCCAGACCGTCGACCTCGCACCTCCGCCTCCTATGCGCAGCTCGCGTATAGAAAGCCTTTCTTCCTCCAAGGCGTCTTGTATGCTCCTCAGCGTGAAGGCAACGCTCTCCATCAACGCCCTTATGAGGTGTTCTCTTCCATGTGCGTATGTTAGCCCGAACACGACCCCCCTCGTGTTCCAGTCTCGGATTGGAAATCTCTCTCCGGAGAAGAAGGGAACAACCACCAGATTTCCAGATCCGGGTGCTACCCTGCTTGCTTCCTCGCTCATTATCTCAAAAGTATCCAGACCTCTTCTCCCAGATTCCATCGTTTCCGAAGATCCGAAGTTGTCCTTGAACCACTGCAGAAGCATCCCGGCGTTATTTATCGCTCCGCCTGACACCCACGTCTTGAGAGCGGCGTAGTAGCAGAAGAAACGCATTTCTTCACTGCTGTCGAGCACGGGTCTGCCGGACGCAATCCTGATGGCCCCGCTTGACCCGAGATTGATTGCGCCCATGCCGGGTCTCACGGCGCCAAGTCCTACGCTGCTCAGAGACGCATCTGAGGCTCCGCAGACGACGGGTATGCCTTTTCTCAGCCCTATCCTTTTCGCAGAATCGGTGGGTAGCTCACCCACGGTCTCGGTCTCATTGCAGAGGATGGGCAGGGAATCAGCAGGCAGCTCCAGGGCCTCGAGCACGCGTTCGTCCCAAGTCAGCCTCTCTATATTGAGAAGTTGGGATCCGGAGGCAACGGATCTGTCTAGGTAGGGCTCTCCGAACATCCTGTAGAGCACAAAATCTTTGGCTGAGAGAAGCTTATAGGCAGAACTTAGTATATGCGGCCTGTTCTCCTTGAGCCACAGGATCTTTGCAAAAGGGTATATACAGATCGGCGGGCATCCAGTTCTCCTGTAGAGGTCATAGGGATCGATAACTCTGTCTATCGACTCTGTTTGAGGACCAGCACGGAGGTCAAGCCACGTTATCAAGTTGAGAAGGACGTCACCCTTCTTGTCTATCACGGACAGACCGTGCAGCTGAGCAGAAAAGGAAATCGCTGCGACATCTTCCGCCAGGCACCTCGACCTGGACACCGCCTCTCTCATTGCCTGGATCGATTTTGACCAAAGCTCCCGCGGATCCTGCTCTGACAATCCTGGCCTCGGCTGTTCGATGGACAAGTTGACTCTTGAGCTTCCGACGATCTTTCCGCGTCGATCGAACACGATCGATTTGATGGCGGTTGTCCCTAAGTCTGTAGCCAGGAGAAGAGGATGTTGTGGCTTCACTTTCTGAGCTCCCCGAGTGGAACGCGGGGTGTGGGCGCTTGAAGGTGCTGATCGATCGATCGAGTCAAGGAATTTCTACTCCCGTCGCCCGTGTTCCACAATCATCAATACCTCCTAATAAGCTGTCGAGCGATGTTGTGTACCCCGAGTTCACCTACGTGAGATCCAGTTGCTCAAGGACCTCGGGATTGGCGACGTGCTGAGGTCTCTTGTTCTGAAGGAAGAGCACCAGGTCTTGTGCCACCGTCATGTCCATTCTCTCGATGGCTTCATGGGTGTAGGCGGCGATGTGCGGGGTAACGATTACGTTGTCCAGCTTGAAGAGGGAGAAATCAATGACCGGAGGCTCCTTCACATAGACATCCAGTGCAGCTCCGGCAATTCTCCTGTCACGAAGGGCTGCGTACAAAGCATTCTCGTCGACGATTTGACCACGAGCCGTATTTATGAGGAATGAAACCGGCTTCATAAGTTTCAGCTCTTGTTCGCCGATCATACCCCTGGTAGTATCTGTTAGGGGGACGTGAATTGATAAGAAGTCAGACATTCCTAGCAGTTCTCTGAGAGGCACGTATCTGGCATTCAACTCCTTCTCCCTTCTCTCATCTCTGTGTCTCTGATAATACACCACCTTTATTCCGAAGGTCGAGGCCCTGGAGGCAACTCTAGATCCTATCTCTCCAAGACCCAGAATACCAAGGGTTTTGCCTGAAAGTTCGTTTCCAATGAACTTGACGGATTCCCATCTGCCTGCCTGCGTCGATGTATGCGACCAAGGAATCTTGCGGGCCAATGAAAGCATAAGTCCAAGGGTGAAATCCGCGACAGAATCCGCGTTGACATGAGGGGTGTAAGTGACAACTATCCCTCTCTGTGTTGCGAATTTCACGTCTATGTTGTCGAATCCGATCCCGTGTCTAGCGATTATTCGGAGTTCTTCGGCGTCCTCAATAACCTCCCGACTTATTTTGTCGGCTCCCACAATAAGTCCTTTCGCGCCCTTCACCGCGTTCATGAGCTTGTCGGGCTCCATAGTCGCGCCGCGGGGAACGCGGTGAACATCGGCGACCCCAGCCACCAGCTCCTCTGCGTCTTTGCAGAATCTGCCAAACGACCTAGAGGTGATCAGCACTCTCGATTTCTTTCTCTTTGCTATCACATGATCTACCTCAAGACGAAAGATAGAGGACGTAGATTTAAGTTCATCGATTGGCTGGTAGTGTCCTGGGCGACCTGTCAACACACAAGATCGATGGTTGCCGAGTCGTTCACACGGCTACAGAAAAAACTTGGACATGGAACAACGATCGATCGAAGTGCTCGAGTTGTTCTTTTCGCGGGTCGAGAAGTCACTGCTTGTATGTGCCGAATTGATCGATTCGAGGTGTGAGCGAATGCACGAATACCAAAAGCCCTCTTGGTGACAGCTGCTCTAGGATTCTCGAAAGCTCATCATCGGTAAAGCTCCCGTCAAAAATTAGCGGCTTTCTAGTTTGGATCTTCTTCAAGATGGGTATCAGTTCTTCAACGCTCGGGCCCCAGGGGGGCGGATCAAAAGTCACGTTTATGGCGCTCACCTCTTCAGCATGGAGGAACATATCCAATATCCGGAGACCTGCGCCGGTATGCAAGTGCATGACGGAGTAGTCGAAGTTCTGAGCTATATTCTTCTGGAATGGAAGGATGAATTTCTCATACAGCCTGGGATTCAGGGAGACCGATTGATCATCCTGTGTCCTAATCGATGTTCCCGGAGCCCAAAGCCCGAAAGAGTTGCAGTAGCCGCCGCGAAATCTGGGTACAGCCTCAACTTGGGCTGAGGCCACTCTTATGAATAGGTCGGTGAGCAATCGCAGGAGCTCCTGAGTCTCTGTTGGATGAGTTGCCATGCTCATACACATCTCTTCAACTCCCATAATGGCACTCAGCATATCGCACGGACCCCGCATGAGGGTCTGGACTACAGGAATCGAGCCGTGGAGCTCTTGCTCTAGATAGTGAGTGAACTCTAGAAGTTTCCTCGTCCATTCTTCGTTAAGGCGAAGGCTGTCCTCTTTTTCATACCAGTTTCTGTTCAGGTAGTGTCTTGACCAGACACAATCTGATTTTGCGGCGACTTCAAGCTTGCAGCCTGCAACCGCCTCGATCCAGGGAATCTTGAAATAGGGTGGGAACGTCTGAAAGGTTTCTCCAAGATTTGCGACCTTTCTTTTTGCCTTCTTCATGAGGAGGCCTAAAGGATGGGCCTTGGTTGGAGAAAGCATCCAAGGCTCTAGAACTAGGCCTTCTGAAGCGATGCGTCCGTCCGCCAACTGAAGCTCGCTCAGCTTCGGCACGGCTTCCGGAGGTCCCCACATGTAGGCGCGGCGCTCTACTCTTTCACGTTCAAAGTTTACGAGGCACTCAGTGAGGTCCTCCATTCTCCAGAATGCCCGGTGCAGATCGAGAAGACCTTCGACAGTGTGTTTCACAGGAAACTCCCTCAGCGTCGCTTGTTGGGCCCTTCATTGTGATCTATATAGGTATCCCCTGGAAGATATCGCTGTACAGTCTACCGAAACAAGATAGACGACGGGTCAGTTGATCGAGTACAAGGTTGCCGATGCGGGGCGGATAGTTGGCTTACCCTTCGGTCAGGAAGCCCGTGGCAAGACAACGATTAAATATCATCCTCAAATGCGCGAGAGAGAGGGTTAAGCTTTGCAGGTGGACTTGAAGGATAAGGTGGCCTTGGTCACCGGCTCCGCCCGGGGCATCGGGAAGGTTATCGCCCTCAGCTTCGCCGAGAATGGAGCCCACGTGATTGTCCACGGTGTCACTCACACAGCTGAAGGTGAGAAGGTCGCAGAGCAGGTCAGAGCGCTTGGCAGGAAGTCGATTTTCGTGAGGGCTGACGTGAGCAAGCAGGAGGAGGTCAACGAGATGGTTTCGAAAGCGGTCGAGGAGTTCGGCAGGATAGACATTCTCGTGAACAATGCGGGATTCAACATCACATCCGAACGCGTGGGAATACATGAGTATCGCGAAGACGATTGGCACAAGGTTCTGAGCGTCGATCTCGATGGAGTTTTCTATTGTACCAAGGCGGCTGCAAAACAAATGGTGAAGCAAGGAGGAGGCAAGATAATCAACATCGGCTCTACTGCGGGGATAGTGCCCCTCCGTCTCCAATGCGCATACGTAGCCGCAAAGTCGGCCGTCCTCAATCTCACTCGGTCCTCAGCACTGGAGCTCGCGCCCTATGGGATAACGGTGAACGCCGTTGCACCGGGATCAACGCTGACGGATGCGACCAGAGCTCTGTTCTACTCAGAGAATGGGTCGTATCCTGAGAAGGCAAAGAGCCTTCTATCCCACATTCCTATGAAGCGGCCGGGACGACCCGAGGAGATAGCTAGTGCCGTCCTCTTCCTAGCGTCTCCGGAAGCTAGTTATGTTACCGGCAGCATAATCACGGTAGACGGCGGATGGACGGCGGGATACACGCGTGAATGGTAGGCGCTGACCGATTCGACCGGATCAGTGGACGGAGGTACATTCATCGCTGGATGTCTGCTATTTCGAGTGAGTGATGCGGTCGCCCAAACGCATTATGTGGATTTCGATGTCAGGCATCCATTCCCGCGCCATACGCTGAATGATCGTCGGCTCGAGAAAAGAATGCCTCCATATATCCCAGTGGATAGGGATCGCCTTCTTGGCGTTTAGGTCGCGGGCAGCCTCTAGGAATTCGCATGGATTCATGTAGAGCTTTGTGATGCCGGTCAATGCTTCTGGGGTCGGTGTATAAGGTGGATTCTTGCCGCAGTTTATGAAGGCGAGATCCACACTCCATTTCTTTCCTACCTCGGCGAAGCCCGGGGAGTACCACGCATCCCCTCCGTGAAAGATGGTTCCGCCGGGCGTCTTGATGAAGTACATGAGCGCACCCTTCGAAAGCGGATCATTGGCTTCCAGGGCGTGGATCTCGATATCCTTCAGGCTGAAAGTGCTCCCGTCTTGGATCTGCTTGATTCGATCCAGAGCGAATCCCCACTGCATCATCAGCCCTGTGGCCGATTGCGGACCCACGAACGTTGCGTTCGTGTTTCGATAGATGGGAGCAAGAGATCCTTCGTGACAGTGATCCTCATGCTCATGCGTGAGGAGCACAAGGTCTGCACGTTTGATGAGGCTCGGTTCGATGGGCACGGCGATCATGCGTTGAACTGACTCGTGGTACCCGAAGTAGGGATCGACGTACATCATGGTGTCCGGGGTCTTCACAGCGAGGCCAACCCCACCCAGAAACCACGCTGCGACGGAGCGATCCTTCACTTCAAAATCATCAATCTCGGTCAGAAGAATTTTCTCCCACGACATGTCCTCTACCTCACTGAACAGGCCTCAGATATGACTAGATGCGAATTTAAAAACATATCGCCCTCCCCCTCTAGGATCAGGGAGTCATCTTGAATCGATCGATCGATCGATCTGGGTCAATCGTGACCAATAATGCTGAAGTAATCACGGGAATAGTGATGCTGCAGCTAATAAAGCCAGGGACAAGAGTAATTGCCGATGACTATACCTTTCCGATGAACATGAGAACAGGGTCTCCTGCCTTTGGAGATGTGGAATCCTTTCTGCATCAGGTGATGTTCAATCAGATTTGGCGATATTATGGAGTTCCACGACACAATTGTGCTGGCGTTAGCAGTTCAAAGATGATCGATCTGCAAGATAGCTATGAGAGGGCAATTGCCGCTATCACCTCTGCCTTATCCGGAGCCAATATGATAGCCTTACATGGCAGCGTAAGTAGTGAGCTCATATACCATGACGTGCAAGCTATACTGGACGATGATATAGCAGGAATTGTACGACGTTTTATAGAGGGCGAAGAGATAAGCGATGAAACATTAGCCACAGATCTGATAGACGAAGTTGGAGCGATCCCAGGTTACTATCTTGATAAGGCGCACACGAGGAAATGGTGGATGAAGGAACAATCTATGCCTAAAGCGGCTGATAGGTTGACCTATCCCGAATGGGAAAAGGCAGGTAAGAAGAGCTGTATCGATTATGCCAAAGAAAGGATGGAAGAGATATTGAAAACCCACAAGGTGTCGAAGCCTTTGACCGACGATCAAGAGGACGCCATAGAAAAGATACTGAAAGAGGCGAGAGAATACTGCAAGAAGAAAGGTTTGATATCAGATCAAGAAATGAAGAGGTATAGGGAAAGTATGCGGTTATTCGATACTTAACGAAGGACGTTCGTGATCTTCTTCATGCTAGAGCGTGAGTTATGTGCTGAGGTTTGGAATGCATCAATCGACATACCGAGAGACAGTCCGTCGCATCATAAGGGTGCAATAGGGTCGATACTTGCGGCGATGTTTGGTTACGCTGTAGATGCTGAAATGTTAGGATGATGGGTTCACTTCGCATATTTGGCAACAGCGCTCCCACCAATTTTTTTGGCTTGCAAGAGACGGGTTCTGGAAAATGGGTGCGCACAGGAGAAACGAAGAACAGCAGCGGGCATTGTAGTAGACAGGCGTTCATCAACATGACTGGCGTTGTTCAGCTCTCTTCAATGGGTATTTTCCATACCTGCGTGCTTCGTCGACCATTGTATAGACGTTTTCAGCATTGACGTATGGGTGAAGAGTGTTGCTGGAAGACAACACCAGGCCGCCGCCCTCTCCGGCTGCGTCTATGACTCGCCTAACATCTCTGCGAACATCCTCCTCCGTACCGTACGGCAACACCCACTTGCAGTCTACATTACCCATCAGGGATATCCTGTCGCCGTACACCTGTTTCACTTGACCTATGTCCATGCACTCCGGCTCGATGGGATTCAGCCCCCTTATGCCGGCTTCGATCAGTTCATCCAGAATCGGAAGGACGTTTCCGTCGGTGTGTTTGAGAACTGGAACGCCCTTGCTCTTTGTGAGGTTCAGAATCCGCTTCAGGTAAGGTAACTCAAACTCCATGAAGAGTCGGTGGTTAAGGATGGGGCCGTGGGTGTCGCAGTAGTCGTCGGTCAAGAACAGGAAGTCGATCCCCGAACTTATCATTAACCTCGCGAACTCGAGACAGACATCAGCGTACTTTGCCATTAGACTCCTTACAAAAGCCGGACGTCTATACATATCGACAATCATCTTATCTAGCCCTCCTCGTGCCATCCAAGAGATTACAAAACCCGTCTGCACAGCCCCTCCCACAGCCATGTCTCCGCTGACTTCCTTGATGATTTTCAAGAGTATCTCCTCCCTGCCTGGAGCGTGAACATCGGGAGGAGAGAATCCCTCGAGATCCTCCTCTGTTTCTATGGTTCCTCCGACCCACCACGTGATTCCAGTCTCTCTGTCGGTCTTCATGACTCTCCCCCACTCGTCGACGAATGTGTCTCGGCCGATATTCTTGCTGGCTGGGTCTCGAGCTACGAGCCTGTAGTCGCTAACCACCACGGCGTCGAAGTCCAGCTTTCTGTGAGCTTCTGTGAACGCTCCAATGTCCTCTAGAATGGCCTGCCAGTTTCCCCCGGCTTCGGCCATCGGTGACAGCGCCCCGGATCCATGCATCTTTACTCCCGTCACCTTCTCGATGACGCGGGAGTCTACATCGAGATCGGATACCGGAACCATGTCAGGCTCTCCGAGCTCTACCGCCGTCATGAACCGCTTCCTGTGAGACCAGGTCATGTCCAGATGCACTGAGCGTTCCTTGAGCTGGTCTCGGTTCCTTATAACATGAACGGCCTAGGTTCAGGCGGCCAGGATTGAGTGGTTACCTTGTCGTCTCAGGTCAACATAGCTTGCTGACACCGCGAGATGCTCTACAAGGTCTTCGGGCGCTTCTCTCCGAACATGTTTCTCAGCTCTGGAACGACCCGAGTTCCACAGAATCTGATGAACTTCATTTCGTCTGGACCGAAGTTGACGTAGTTTACGTGTGAAAACCCGAGGCGGATGTACTCTTCTGACTTCTTTATGAGTGACTCCGGTTCGGTGGCGATGAGGAATAGTTTCGGGTATTCCTTCCGGTCAACCAGCCTGCCCAGGGCCTCGATTTTCCTAGGATCGTAGACGTTCAGGTCGAGCATTCCAGGCACGAGATTTGCGGCGACCCTGGCTACACCCGCTTCCGCCCTGTCGTAATCCTCGTCGTAGGAGCACGGGAACATAAGGCACTTTTCAATAGACTTGGGATCTCTCTTGGCCTCCTTTGCGCCTTCCTCCAGGGCGGGAAAGAGTTTCTCTTTCAAACGCTTGTGTGTGAAGGGATGTGTCAGATAGCCGTCCGCGTACTTGCCGGCGAGCCTAGTGACGACGGGGCCGTTAGATGCTATGATTATAGGTATTGAGGAAGTGGGCTTGTCGTAGAGGTTCGCCTTTGTCAATCTGTAGTACTTCCCTTTGTACGTGACAAAGTCCTTTGTCCAGAGGAGCCTGATTATCCTTATGGCTTCCTCGAGGCGTTCAATTCTCTCATCCGTGGGAGGCCAATCGTATCCCAACGGCACCTCGTTCATACCTTCTCCTAACCCCAGCCCCAAGAATATGCGTCTGGGATGCATCAGCTCAAGTGTCGCGAAGGCTTGGGCAACTATGGCGGGGTGGTATCTGAGGATAGGGGCGGTTACACATGTGCCTATGGGCATCTTTCTCGTCAATGCCGCTGCAGACGCGATCGCTGCCCATGCGAAGCCCTCGTGAGCGCCTTCATGCAGCCACGGATGAAAATGGTCGCTCACCCAAACCCTGTCGAAGCCCTCTCTCTCGGCGAGCCTCGCCTGCTCAACAATCTCGTTGGCGGGGTAGAGGTCCATATTCAGGTCCACTCCAAAGGTCGGCATACGCAGTCCTCCGAAAACTTTCCTAATAACTCTTACCGACCGAGTTCAAGGATGAATGAGGGCGAAGGTGCTCAGGATTCGGTCCTCCGGAAGTGCGCTGTTGGACAACAGCGTTGAATGATATTATTGACACAACTCCATCGGTCGATTCAGTCCACTGGACCCGCGTCAAAGCCAGGCAAGACTTAAGTACTCAGCGGGAGGGGTTAGAGATCGGAGGGGGGTTTGATGGGAGAAGTACGTCAGATGACCTTCAGGAAACGTTATACGAGGCGCGATGCTCTCAGCACGATGGCAAAGGTTGGTGCCGCTGGAATAGTTGGGCTGGCCGCCGGAGCAGCAGCCGGCTACTTTGGTGGTCAAGTGGCAGTCCCTCCAGCGAAGGAAGTGACTGTAACGACAACCGTGACTCAGGCGCCACGCACTACGACGGTCACATCCTCGGTGGGAGTGGCGAATCCATACGGCGCACCGAAGTATAGAATCGTGGCGGTGGGAATGGACCTCGCGGGAGAGTTCCAGATACCCATCCTTGCAAGCGTTCCTGACACCGCTGCGCTCTACCAGGTCGACTTCTCATATACAGGTGCCCCAGACGTTGATCCTAAGAAGATGCAGGATGTTGCGAGATCTGAGATAGAGAGGAAGCCGGACGGCCTTATGTTCTTTGAATCCGATCCCACCATGCAGGAGCTTACGAGGGAGGCCATAGACAAGGGGATACCGACAATAGCGTTTCTTATCGACGACGATCCACCGCATCCGTCCCGCAGGCTCGCGTACATAGGTACAACTCAATACTCGGCGGCATTGGACACCGGCAAGGTATTTGTAGAGAAGTACCTGACGCCCAAGGGAATTACAGCAGGCGATGTCGCTATATTCACTCACAGGCCGGGGGCTCCAGATCTTGAAGCAAGGATCAAAGGATTCAGTGACGCTGTGACGGCTGCCGGGTTCACAGTTGATGTTCAGCCCGCCGGGCCCGAGGCTGCGCAAGCTGCTGAGATGGTAGAGGCATACATGCGAGCCAAACCCAAGGTAGTCGCTGCGATTGGAGTGGACGGAATCTCAACGCCATCCGTCGGCAGGGCTATTGATGTTCTCGGCCTGAAGGACAAGGTTCTTGGAGCGGGCTTCGACCTCGTACCGAGGAATGTAGAATACATGCAGAAGGGCACACTGTATGCTGTGGCGAACCAGCAGCCATACCTTATCTTCCCTGTG
>Ga0315306_10000417_pt1 | contig 20583 bp, 25 predicted proteins | sample TDP1_MG_FD_203803 | JGI IMG/M metagenome (GOLD analysis project Ga0315306, IMG submission 203803) | Freshwater sediment microbial communities from Lake Towuti, South Sulawesi, Indonesia - TDP1 | ecosystem: Environmental > Aquatic > Freshwater > Lake > Sediment | place: Indonesia: South Sulawesi... | reverse complement strand
TACTTTTTATTAGGTATGCGTGCGTGGAGACTTCTATACCAGAGGATGGAATGGTCAATTTGTTTATGGTGTTTATTTCTGCTAGGTAGATTGTTTTCTAGCATTTTCCTCAATTAACTTTTTTGGTTCTGCCATGTCTTTTCCGCACGTAGATGCTTGTAATGGTTCATACATCGAATGAAAGCCTTAGCCCCTAGGTCAGGATTGTCGTATCGAAGATTGTTTCATAAGGCATAAATTCGAAAACGTCTATTTGCTTTAACTATGCCCAGTCTGTTAGTTCGACGATGAAGCATGGTAAATTGAGAAAGGAGAAAAATGAAAATTGGAAAGGAAAGCAGTATCTGGAATACCGCTGGCACTTCTGTTAATAGGCATAACATTAGTATTCAACATTCAACCAGTAAGAGCAGAGCCTACAATGGTTTCCTTAGATTATTATGGCACTCCCGATGTTTTTGACCGAAGCCTAACCCCGGGAACACAGTTCTCAATCAACCTCATCGTAGACTACGTAGAAAAACTCTGGGGCTACCAGTTCGAACTGAGCTTCAACCCTGCCGTGCTACATGGCGTGAGCGTTCAGAACGGGCCCTTCCTCGAGAGCGCTGGAGGCACAGCCACTGTAGTGCCAGGGAAAGGATTCAACAACACGGAAGGAACACTGGACCTATACGCAGCCGCCCTCTTCCCAATAAAGAACTTCCCCACGGGCGGGGGGATGTTGGCAAAAATTACCTTCGAGGTCAAGGGATACGGGGAGTCTCCAATAACGCTGGGACCAGAGACAGGCCTAGCCAACAGAACAGGAGGCTGGATCATACACAAAGAAGAAAACCCAGAATGCTTCGTTGACGCCTACTTCGATAATAAGCCCCCTCCTCCTGGCATGTCTCTTGACTTAGTAGGACGCAGTGCATGGCCTGAACATCATCACTTTGTTCTGTCTAAGGACGGCGATCCCTCAGTTGATGACGGGCATGGAACTCCGGGATACCAGACCCTGTATGGCAAGGTCGAGAACACTGGAAACGTTACCATTGCTGCTGGAACATATAAGGTTGTTTGGAAAATCAGCAACTCAACAGGCTTTTCAAGAATTGCGAGAACAAATGGAACTCTTGATCTTGCACCTGGAGAGACCGCAGTCCTGACATACGATGTCTCAGCTCTAGACCTAGCCCCAGACAAATACTATGTTGAAGCTTGGTGTTACTACTATTACACGATGAAAGGAGAAAAGACAAAGACGTTTTCCTTCGCCGTTGTCTCCTAATAGAAAAGCAAGCGGAGTATATGAAAATCAGAGCACAAAGAATCACACACCTCGTCAATGGATAGCCTCAACCCTCTTTTTTTCTAAAAATCTCTCTTAAGTAGAATTCACTGTGAACGTATCCATTTCATGGTTAAGAAAGAAATCTTTGAATGGATACGAATTGGACAGAAACGATTGAGCTAAGGAAGGGCTGTCTTAGCAAGGATATTCTAGCCGTTTGAACAGATTTAGTTGGGCTGCTCAAGCCTTGAAAACATCTACCTTTCGCCAATTCTCTCTTATTGCCCAAAACAGGATTTCTGGATATTTTTTGGCAATAAAAATGGAACTAAATGTGGTATTTTTTTCCTCTTCCTTTCAAACAATATCAGGAGCCATCTCAAACACTTAAGAGTTGCCTACACCCTTTTGCAGTCGATTTTTGCAAGAATCACTGTCTAAACCTGTATTTCTTGTGAAGCGCCTTCAGAGTTCCTGAAACCCTTAAAACACGAATCGCAGTTGATTTTCCATTTATCTTAGTTATGGAGGCTATGGATGCTTTTAACATTGGAAGAGTCTTGTGGGAACAGCGCACAACACCGTGACTCCTTTGCTCGTCGTATTCAATCATGACCATGCCGAGTTGACTTGCGCCGTATTCCCCAAACAACTGTCCAACGGCTTTCCAGATTGCGTCAGTCACCTCTCCCCTATTCACAGAGCCTTCGCTCTCCACCCGAATGGCTAGATAGCGCCTCCTCACTCGCTGAGACAGCAGTCTCTCCCCCTAACAACCCTTATGCCGGGAGCAACGAAATCATGACTCAATTTCTCTCTGTTGCGCCTCACAATGGCGAAAGGAACCTCTGAAAGAGCTTCTAAAGCCCGCTCTGAAGCCGTATCAAACAGCGTGGCTAAGGCAACTAACTCGTTGGGGCTTCTCAGCAAGTGCTCGGTTGATGCTCCACTAGAGAGAGTGACAGGCACGTTGAACCCCTTAGCGACTGCGACCTCTCTCCGTAGACACGAGAGCAGACGAACTCTCTGAAAACCCTCAAGCAAAAGAAGAGGTGCCATGTCAACTTCGAGAGAAGCCAAAGCCCTTGAAGCCAGCTCTGCCTCCGCGTTGTCAAAAAACCTCTTGTGAGGCTCGGAGGCTGGAAACGAGAGCAGGTCTACTCGGCGGTCTTTAGCCGCCTGCCTCGCCACAGACTTAAACGTGCACAACACGGAGACAAGCTCGAACCTGCGTCTAAAGCGACGCAAACTGTCAAGCAACTCGTGAGAAGTCTTCGGAGCCAAATCAACTCTGGTTGCAAAGTCCACTTCAGCCTCTGAGCAGATTTTTCGCAACTTTTCGATTACTTCCAACGAGGCGTTATAAGGAAGCGTTATCCCCACCAGCCGAAAACCAAGCTCAGCCGACTTGACTACCATTCTCTTGACTTGTTCCATGTCTCTGAGTGAGGGACGGATATGTAAATCTCCGAAGCTCTTGGTGGCGGTCAAAAGCTCAATCTCTCTCCTTCAGCGATGGCTCTTTCAAGCACAAACAACGCCTCGTCCAGCTCATCAGTCTTCATTTTGCCAACTCCCAGCCTTACCGCATTAGACTTTATGATTTTGTAATTGCTCTTGTAAAGGAAGAAGGCTCCTGGAACCGTTGCCAATTCCATTTTTGGAATCGAGAAATTATTGGTCCAACGGTATGTGTCCCTTATTTTTCGGAGCTCGAGCCAAAACACAACGCCGACCTCGTTGGGCGTGTAGTTTATGCCTTCGGCGTCTTTGAGCCATTTCAAGGTTTTTTCACGGATTCTGCGCCACTTTTGCTTATGCCTCTCCATGGCTTCTCTGCCGTTTGTTAAGAGGTCTATGAGAGCTAGTTCAACGAGATTTGACCCGCATCCCGTTGTGCTCAACACGTTGGAATAGAGTTGTTCAACAATTTCCTCAGAGGCAAGCGCTATGCCCGCCTTTAACCCTCCCAGCCCATACGCCTTACTGAAGCTGGTTGTGGTGATTCCCCACTTCGGGTTGACAGAGAACATCGTAGGAATCTTGCTTCGGTCAAATTCTGCGTAAATCTCGTCACAGACGACATAGAATTCATATTTTTCAGCCAATTCCACTATCTCCTTCAGTTCATCCTTAGTAAAGCCCACTGCTGTGGGAGCGTGCGGATTGGTTATCACCAGCAAGGCTGTTCCCTTTGAAACCGCTTTTTCTATGTCGCTTTTGTCTAGTTTGTAGCCGTTTTGTTTTCTTCTCTCAACCCGCTTCACAGTTGAAAAGTAGCTCTGCGTCTGCCTCAACAAGGGTTCATAGGTAGGATACTCCACAACCGCCTCCCCCCTACGCTTTCTTGAGGTCAAGCATTTTATCGCTCTGGCGTTGACGCCGGACGCGCCCTCAGGCGCTATGAAAACGTTTTCTGGCGCCACCTTGAATCGCTCAGCCACGTTCTCTCTCGCTTCTGGGTTGCTCGGGAAGAAGTTCTCACTCAAGTTTAGTTCTTTGAAATTGGGGTTCCATGTGAAGTTTGAAATGCCGCTTGCTCTGAAATCGTATTTTATTGTGGGGTAGGTATTATACCATTTCAGATATTCTGAGTCGCGTTCAACCATACTAGCGGTTTTTCCTCCTCTTTCCTCATGATTGTGGAAGCATTCCGATTTCTCGGCAAATCTGAACCACATCTTCGAGTCGGTTCTTCTTGAATCTTATGCGCACTCTGATGGGGTCGGCGGCTGAGAGTTTGAACTCTCCGTGAAGAGCTGCCTGCTTGTCCAGTCGGAGGTAGAGGTTTCCCTTCTCCACATGCAGCTCAATTTCTCTGAGCAATGTATCTTTGTCTAGCTCGCTGAGGTTCGAAGACAAGTTCTCAACAACAGACTTCGCAATCTCCCTATCCTCTATCTTGGCCTCAAAAAATGTTATGGAGTTGCCGTGATGCCCACGCAGGCTGCTCCTCTCAAAAACGATGTTTTCGGCTTGGCTCAATGGGAGAACGCGCTTGGCAGCCTCCTTAACCTTGTTTTCGTCTTCGGTTGCGTGGGCGAAGAAGCTGATGTCGATGTAGGCGATGGGAGTCTGAGACATAACCGAGCACACCCCCTTATTCTCTCTTCACAAAATATTAAAACTGTTGCAAAGCCTAGCTCTTGGTCGGCTTTCGCAGATGCTGTCTTAGCAACTTGATGTTTTCCTCGTGTTTCGTCTTTCTCTTCTCGTCGATTGGTATGCGTAACCTAAGTGCAGTTTGAAAGTCTATCCCGACTTCTTTGAGTTCGCCTCTGCTGAAGCCTTTTCCCTTTCTAGTTTCGCCGCCTCTTTTTTCAACAACCGACTGAACGCTCATGGGTGGTCTGAAGAACCTCTTCCCGAGTCGACTTAAAAGTTTTAAATTTCTGTTCCTGACAACCGCAAAATTTTTAATCAAGTTAGCAATGCAGCAGTATTTAGTGAGGTATTGAAACTCTGCGATGATACCGAAAGAATTTTTCATAACGAGCGGAAAAGCCGTCAGCCCGGTTTCTGAACTGAACGCGTTCGACCTCGCTCTAAAGAAAGCTGGAATCGCACAGTGCAACCTCGTTTCTGTCAGCTCGATTCTCCCAAAGGACTGTGTGGAACTCAAGAAGCACAACATCCCAGCTGGCAGCATAACCTACTCCGTGTTAGCACGCATGGACGGAGACGAAGGCACAAACATTGGCGCCGGCATTGCGTGGGCTTGGGCTAAGAGCAAGAAGTATGGGCTTGTTGCAGAGGCTCACGGGTACATGGACAGAAGGGCTCTTCAAGAAACTTTGGAGTGGAAAATCAAGGAGATGGCTAAGATAAGGGGAATACAGATTGGTGGTTTACAGACGCGATTGGAAGTTTTGCGTGTGCCGATGGACAACTACGGCTGCGTCATATCCGCTCTGGTCTACAAACCATAATTCTTCCATTCACAATTTTTTTCTCTTTTCTGGTTTTAGCAGCACTTAGACTAGGGTCTGACCTTTTCGGCTCCTCTTCCTCTGTGGCGTAGTCCTCTAACCTCTTTGCCGGCGCTGGTTAGCCCTCTGAAAACTCTTCCCTTGTGGACTCCTCTGCCTATCCAGTTTATGCTCTTATCCGACTTGACGACTGGGTGATATGGGTCAACCATCAGGACTTCGAACCACTTGTGGCGTCCGTCTTCCCAAACCCAGTAGGAGTTGAGAACCCCCAAGTTGGGGAACTTCTTCGCCGCCCTCTCCTCGGCTATGAGCCTCATGCTCTTGGCTGGTTTGATTCTGGCTACGCCCATGCGTTTCGATCTGCGTCCTGCTTTAGGTCTTCTTTTTCCGCCTAAGCCTCCTCTGCGGATTCGCACTCGCGCCACGACGAAGCCTTGTTTAGCCTTGTACCCGAGTTTTCTGGCTCTGTCGAGGCGGGTTGGGCGCTCTACTCTCAAGACGGTTGGTTGCCGACGCCACTCTATGGCTCTCTGCTTCATCAGGTCTTTTATGAAGGAGGTTTGGGGCTTGTTCCATGCCTCTGTCATGTATTTGTAAGCCATTGCGGTTCAACCTTTCACGGGGTTACATTCCTGCGGACTCTCGTCCGCTGCTGGTTCTCAGCAGAATGGCGGCGAAACAATTAATAAACTTTTTTCAAGACAACAAGCTCTGAAAGAGTTGTTGGGGCGAGCCTCTGCCCGCGCGTGTGTGACCCCTCTATACCGGGAGGGGGTCATGTTGGCGGGAATGTTGTCTTGTGGAATGGCTAGCAACAACGGTTCATTTCTCTGCCTGAATGGCTCTCTTAATGAGTAGGTAGCCGCTCTGGTTCTCCCAGGTTTTCTCTGTCTCAATCAGTTTAATCTTTTTGTGGAAGAAGGGCGCGTCGAGGACGAGGGTTTCGTATTCACCGCCTTCACCCACGAGCGACACCTGATATTTCCTGTTCAGTTCGACGAGTTCGTTGATAGTTTTTTGGTTGATTTTTCTTCCGAGCCATGTTTTGTCGAAGCCGTAGGCATAAACGCCAACGATTATTACGTGCATCTTGAGGCTGATTATTTCCTCCAGCAGTTTCAAGGGTGGCTCGTGCCAGAGGGGCGCCAGAGACTTCAGCTTTAGCTCTCTGCAGATTTTGTCGATTCTCTTCTTCTGATATTGTGAGGATATGGCTCCCGAGACAATTCCGTCCACGTCTAGGGTTGCCAGCAGTCGTTTCAGGTCTTGGAGTTCCGCCTCTTTGATTCCAGCGGTTTCTGCCTTCACCAGAGGGATGCCCACAGCTTCGGCGAAGAGTTCTGTCAAGTGGATGTTTGGGTAGTGGAACATCCAACTGTCGGCGCGCTGAGGCAGCATGGTCACAAGGTATTTTATTTCGTAACCGAGTCTCATGGCTCGGTGAAGAGCCAAGGCGGAGTCCTTTCCAGCCGTAACGAGAGCGGCAACCCTCATAATGGATGCAACCAGTTGAGAAGATTGTTCTCTTGTGCTAAAAAGTTATAGTTATCAGCCGCTGCTCACGCAACCAGAATTTTTGGAAGTACTCCTCGCAGCGCTGGACGGCTTCTTTAGCGGGGAGGTCCCAGAGCGGAACCGTGATCAAGCCCCAGTCGCACTCGACCTCTTTGGCGCTGACCCGCATCGCGAAGATGTCGCTTGGGTGAACAAAGTTGGGGTTTGCGAGGGTTTTCTGGTTTAGGACCAAGGCTGCAAAACGGTGAGAAGCCCTCTTATCTCTGTCCAAGGAGTGACCTATGCTTTCAACCTTCTGCTTTGTGAAGCCGGCGTTCACAACATCGTCTGTGATGAGCAGAGTCTCACGGTCTCTGAGTTTTTCGTCAAAGTTGGCACGCCACTCTAGGCTGGGAAAGTAAGACTCAACGTGATGCTGCATCTGTAGTGGTCGCTGAGCCACGATGGGGACAAAGTTTTCGACCACATCGTTCATCTTTGCCAGGCTGTAGGCGACTGGCAGTCCCTTCAGCACCACGCCCAGAATCAACGTGCTTTCAAAATTGAGTTGGCTCTGTAATTTCTCGTTTAAGCGTTCAATCAGCTTCTGGGCTATGATGCGCCTTCTCATCCAGTCGCGAGCCCAACTCTAAAACAACACTTAGGCTATTAATTCTTTCGAAATGAGTTATCTTGCGTGTATAAGAGTCCTGATACCTTACATTTTTTTAGAATGGCGCGATTCCGAGACCTCTCCTCTTCTTTCAAGAACTGGACGAAATTTATATGAGTTGAATGGGCTGATGAGTTTTAATGCGAGGGATATGTCTTGGTCGAAAAGAGTTTGTTAGAGAGAAAGCAACCTCGTGTAGCAGAGGCGTTCGGAAAACTGTTCCAAGCTTCGTTCGTTGAAGGGGCAATGCCACTCAAGACCAAAGAGCTCATTGCGATGTGCATGGGCTTGGCTGTCAACTGCCCTGAATGCGCCAAGGGACACGCGGAAGGGGCTCTGAAGGCTGGCGCCACAGAAGACGAAATGGCCGAAGCTTTAGCGGTTGCACTAGTGTTCATTGGCGGTCCTATCTTTCCAAGAAGCAGAGCAATAGAACAAACGCTAGAAGGCAGATGATCTGTGCTCGAATTGAAATCCGTAGCACAGTGAAGGTCACAATCAATCTTTTTTCTCTTTAGAAACGAAAGCCTGCATTCACTTTCTGCTCAGGCGCCTTTTCGCCTTCTCCATAACATCTTGCGTCTTTCTCTTCCACTCTTGGAAGCCCTCAGGCGAAGCGGGATAGTTCATGTAAAGCGCCTTCATTTGATTCAGCAGGTTGGCTGCGTCTCTAAGACCGCGCAACAGGGAAAGTCTCCCCACTCCTCTGAACACTCGCTTTGTCTTCTCGGTTATGTTGAGGCGCAAGTTCTCGCCAATACTCACCCTGAAAATATCTTCATCGGTGATGATTTTGTATTTCATTCCGTAGTTTATGTCGTCGTTGCTTATCCCCAAGAGGAGAAACATCTTGAATATGTCGAGTCCAGCTTGCTTGGCTCCGTAAGCCCCCATGTACCGTGTGTTGTAATGCCACAAGCCCTCGCGACTTACGTCTCCTTTCTCCAGAGCCTCAACCATGGCTTCGGCTACGGTTCTTCCACCAATCATAGAAGGACCCATTCCACCACCGTGTATGGGGTTGACCTGACAGGCGGCATCGCCCACAAACACTATGCCGTTCCCAACCATACAATCAAGAGGACGCCTAGTCGGGTCATACCATGTCCCCCCAGTCAGAACTCGTGAACCCTTAAACAGGGGCTTGGTCAAAACTCCCTGATACAGTTGATTTTTCGGGTTGGGAAAGCCAGGGCACATGGCTACTCCTAGACCAACATTTACCTTGTTCACGCCTTCTGGGAAAATCCAGTGGTAGCCGCCTGGCGTTATGGACAGGTCGAGGTATATGTCGCCGAACTCTGGGTCTGGGAAGGGCTCCTTGATCTCCCGTATCTCGCGATAACAGGCTTCCACGTCTTCGCCTCTTATGCTCTGTTCGATCCCCATCTCGGGTGGGAGTTTGCTCCTCAAAACGGCTGTGTATCCACTTGCATCCACAAGAACTTTGGCTTGCAGCAGGGTCTTTTTTTCTGTTTTCACGTTTCGCGCCGATAAACCAACCACGAAGCCGTCTTTGAAAATCGGGGCCATAACATGGGTAGACTCCAGAAGAGTGGCGCCTGCATCCACCGCTTGGCGCAAGAGTCTCTGCCCAAAGAGTCTGCGGTTTAGGATAAACCCCCCGCGCCAGACGCGCTCTCCTGTGATCTTGAAGACCGTTTCTTTATCCGGCGAGTATATCTTAACGCCTGATATTCTGCTTTCGAGTTCCTCGCCCTTTGGGTACTCCAAGCCGAGTTCGTCAAGGTGATGCTTGCCGATGGCGTCTCCACAGATTTTCTCGCCTATGTCTTCTCTTCTCTTCCGGTCCACCAGACAGACCTTTAGACCAGCCTTTGCTGCAGTTTTTGAGGTTATACATCCTGCTGTTCCACCGCCGACAACAATTACGTCAAACTTTTCCATCTGAAGCGTTTCCTTCTTCATTGGTATACTTTCTATACTTGATTGTACAAGTAAACCCTTTATAAAACATGCAGTATACAACTGCTCACTTGGTGTAGAGTGATGAACTCGAAGACAGCGCTGAGTTCTGAACTCCGTAGGCTTGTGGAGGCACGAATGGAGCGCACGCTCAAGGGTATAGAGGACACACTTCAATACATATTACAAAATCATGAGATGCGGTTTGAAGACTTGAGAGACGCCATACAGAGCCTCGAGGAAAGCTTTAGTCTACTATCTCAAAAATGGAACATAGAAATACTCTACGCGCTTTTTCTCAAGAGCACAATTGGCTTCAGTGGGTTGAAAAAAATTTTAGGAATAAACTCGCGCACACTGTCTGACAAGTTGAAGAGCCTAAAACAACATGGATACCTCAAGAGAATGGTGGAGCACGGACCACCCTTGAGAGTTGAATACTCCCTCACGACAAAGGGCAGAAACACGGTCTTACTTGCACTACCTCTGCTATACTATTCAAGCAGTTAGCAACTGCTTCGGTACTCTAAGAAAAGTTCATGTGGAACATTCTTAAATCCAGAGTTTTCCAATAGTGAGTGGAGTGAAAATGTCAGAAATCGAGAGACAGAGAGTGGCTCTCCTCTCTCAACTCAGCTCGGTTGAGGCGGATCTCTCCCACGCTTCTGGCGCGATAAGTGATGTTGAGAGTAGAATGGCTCGTGTGGAAAGCGCAATGGCTTATTTGCCCAGTAGGCTCTCAAGTGTGCGGGCATGTGGATACGCGGCTATGGGACACTTGGAGAAGAGCATCGAACTGTTGACAAAAAAGTGGGTGGACGCGGCTCCCTTGCTGAAACAGACTTTTGTCAACAGTCTCCAACCCTTGGTTGCTCAGATTCATGCGCTTAATGGTGAAGCGGGAAGGTTGCGTTCTGAGGTGCATCGTGGCAACATTTCGTACGCCCGATTAGTTATCGCGCGTCTGTTGGTTGACGCCTCTTCCATGAGAGGCAGAGCCGTGGCTGAAGCCAGCAAGATCAGTGCCCCGCTGAACGAGCTTTGGAGCAGCGTTGAGGCTGTCGATAGAGACCTCAGAATAGCCGAGAAAACCGTTGAGCTGACTTCACGAGCTTCCTTCCCGTTCAAGGAGAACGAGAGTTCCGTCTTAGCTGTGGAGGGAAAAATCATGACTGGCGACAAGAGCGAGGGCACCCTCTACCTCACGAATCAACGGTTCGTCTTCGAGGGACAGAGAGAAGTGGTTCTCGAGCGAAAGCTCTTCATCGCCACAAAGAAGAAGATGGAGCGCACAGTCTTGATAGACCAGCCCATCGGAATCCTCCAGGAGATATCAAAGGGCAGAGTGGGGTTGATCGCCTGGACGGGAATATACATCCGCTTCAAGCCCGAGAGCAGACTGGAGGAGACACCCTTCGACGTGAAGGACTGGGAAGCCGACATGGTGATGCGCTTCTTCAACTACATAGTGGGCGGAGAAGCGGATAGAGACATAGCCACTGTTAGGGGCTTACCAGTGAAAGCTGCGCCCACAATTCAGGTTGTCAGGTGTCCCAACTGCGGCGCGCCCTACACCAAAGAAGTATACCGTGGGCAGACAAATGTGCAGTGCGAGTATTGCGGAACCGCCATAGCTACTGGAGCGTAACCGTGAATAGACTTTTACGCTCAAGTCGCTTCTCATTTGTGAGGCGCTTGAATTATGAAGTGGGTTACACGCGAGCACGCCATGGTTGAGCGAATCGCCTGCCCGTGGCTGATAAAGAACTTCATCGACAAAGACGCCGAGTTCCTATTCGTCCCGCCAGAGAAAGTTCTGGAAGTCGCAAAGAAAGAGGACGCAATTCCCTTCGACACCGCTGGAGTGGAGCTGGGACACCACGGCGAAGAGGTCACCTTCGACGCAATCGTGAAGAAATACGGGCTAACAGACCCCGCACTGTTGGAACTAGCCAAAATCGTTCGCGGAGCAGACACGGCGAATCGGGCGTTGACTCCCGAGTCGGCGGGTTTGTTCGCCATCGCGAATGGTTTCCGACTAATCAGCAGAGACGACTTCGACAACATGAAGAGGCAGTTTCCGGTTTACGACGCGCTCTACGCCTACTGCAGGATGAAAGTTGGCAAAAAGTGACTCTCAGCGGACAGCAACAGCGAAGGCCAAGGCGAGAACCAGGAGAACCGCACCTACCAGCGCGAAGGAGAGGTAATAGTAGAAAGTAGGAATAAACAGACCCATCGTTATTGGCCCCAGCGTCTGCCCGATGTCCATAATTGTGTCTAAAACGCCCATCGCAGAACCATACGGTTTCTGCTTGCAGAGGTCGGCTACCAGAGGAGAGGTGGACGCCGTGACAGCAGCCATGGCTACGCCGAACACCATTAGAAGGAGCGCTAAAGACAGGAACGAATCAGCCAGAAACATCAGAGCCAAGGATGAAGAGCCTATGAACAAACCGACGATTATCGGCGGTCTTCTCCCAATCTTATCCGACAAGCGACCCATGTAGGGCTTGGTCAACATCAAGAGCACAACCTCCAAGCCCAAAACGGTTCCAACCTGCCAGTCGCTCAGGTTGAGCACCTTCTCCCCAAACTTCGGAACGAAAGCCTCCACGGCTCCATAGGCGAAATACTGGGCTGCCTCAACACAGCTGACCACGAGTATTCGAAAGTCGCCGACAACCTCCCCAAAGCCCCTCTTCAAAACCTCTTCGAGGCTCTTGGGCTCAGTCCTTTGAGAAATCTCTCCCTCGGGGCGGATTCTGGTGGCAGCCGTGAAGGCGAGTATGGCGCTCACGCCGCACACAAGGTAAACCGCGTGGAAGTTCTTGTTGGTGAGCGTCAAGAGAAAGCCACCTACAAAGGGAGCCATCAACCTGCCGAACAGCGTGGTGGAAGAGAAGACAGACATCTTCTCGCCTCGGCGGGCGGGAAAGAGGTCGGCGACGAGCGCCACGGAGACTGGACCGAAGATGGCTGTGGCGAAGCCGTGAAAAAACCTTACCAGAGCGAGTTGAAAGGAACTGGTGACAAATAAGTAGAGGAAGGGAGAGACCGCGAAGAAAAAAGCCGACACAAGAATGATTTTTCTTCTCCCGTAGACGTCTGAGAGGATGCCAAACGGCAAACTTGCTATTATGCCAGGAATGGTCGAAGCCGCGGCTATCAAGCCAATTTCAGGGTCGGACGCTCCCAAACTGACGGCGAATAGGGTTAACGTTGGACTCTTGGACATAGTTGAGCTAAAAATGGCGAACAGGCCTGTTACGCAGAGGAAGAGGAAAGGAGTATAGATGCGGCGGGTGGTTTTCCTCAAGTTTTTCGCCAAACTGTTTTTTTCTCAGCCCTGTTGGGCTATCTGGATTAGTCTTGCGGGTGGGATAACCGCTTTTATGAGGCTCATCACAGCCAAGTCGTCTATTGGCTCTAAGGCGTATATGGCCTTGTTTTTTGCATAGGCGTAGCCCATGTCAAGAAGCGTGCTCTTGCCCATGTAGCCTCCCTTGTCCAAAACGTAAACTATGTCGCTCTCATCTATCTTCCGAAAACAGCGCACAGTGCACTCGAACGCGTCTTTGAGCACAACCTCTCTGGGGTCGGTTTGACTGAGAGGCAGAAACTTCGACGGCTCGTCAGGGTCTCTGTACTTAGACGGCTGCGGAATCCAGCAATCGACACCGGCGGACTCTAGCATCCTACCAATGTTCAACATGGCACTGTAGAATCTGAAACTCCCGATAACACAGACTTTCTTCATAATCAAATCACCGTCCATTATTCTCCCAACAGTATGTCAGTGGTCTCTTTTTCTGTTCCGAAGACCATGCACGTCAAAGTTTTTTCGATTCCCTCCACCATACGCAGTTTGTCGATTACGAATTTTCCAATTGCACCGACGTCTTTCTCCTTGACTTTTATTAAGATGTCCCAGTCGCCCGTGATAATGTGGACTTCCTGAACCTCCGGGAACTTGGCGATTTCCTTGGCGATTCTTCTCTGAGACAGCGAGGCTCCTTCTTTCAATCTGTAGGAAACGGATGCGAGAATGAAAGCCGTTGTCTTTCTGTCTAGTTTCTGGGCGTCTAGGACAGCCTTGTAATCCTTTATGATTCCCAACTCTTCCATCCTCCTCATCTTTGCGAAAACGGTCGTGACAGGAGAGTCAATGGTTTTGGCGATGTCCCTAGCGGTCATTTTGCAGTTCCGCTGAAGCAGCCCGAGAATCTCCAAATCCTTCTTATCAAGTCGGTGTTCCATAATTTGTAATTATTACAAAAAACAGGTATAAAAATTTAACTTTTTTGAATTTTTTACGGAAATTCTCATAAAAAATTTATTACTAAGACTCTCCACTTATAAGCTTATGTCGCAGAACCCTCTGGAATCCATTAAGCGTCGGTACATTGCGATAAGACAGCCAAGGATTGTTTGCGCCTTAAAGATGCAGGACCAGATAATCTCTTCTGTAAGAGACCATCTGAGAAGACAGGGCTTCATCGAGATTCTGGCTCCGATAATTGGACCTGTGACCGACCCGGGTATACGTGGCGCCAAGCAGGCTTCTGTCGATTACTACGGTGCGAGGTTCAAAGTCATGAGCAGCATGATTCTTTACAAGCAGATGGCGGTCGCCAGCCTCACCAGAATCTTTGCTTTCTCGCCAAACATCCGAATTGAGCCCTTAGAAACCATTAAGACAAAGAGGCATCTGACGGAATTTCGACAGGTGGACATAGAAGAAGCTTGCGTCACTTATGACCAAATGATGAAGCTTGGAGAAGAGATGCTGTGCCACGTAATCGAGGACGTGAAAAGAAAGTGTAAAGGAGAATTGAAAGTGCTTGGAAGGGATTTAGAAACACCGACGATTCCTTTCAAGAAGTACACTTACCACGAGGCGGTTGAAGTTCTGCAATCAATAGGCTTCAATTTGAAGTACGGGAATGAGATTCCTTGGGACGCAGAAGAAGCCATCTCCGCTATCCACAAGGCGCCTTTTTGGATAACCGATTACCCCGCCACCGCCAGGGGATTCTATTATCTCGAACACTCAGATCAGCCCGGCACACTGAGAGATTTTGATTTACTGTACCCCGAAGGCTACGGTGAAGCGATTTCTGGCGGAGAAAGAGAGCACAGATACGGGAAGATTGTGGAAAGAATGAAGCAGGGAGGCGAAGACCCAGCCAAATATGCGTGGTACTTAGAAATGCTCAAAGAAGGGGTTCCACCCTCCGCGGGTTTCGGTATCGGAGTTGAAAGGTTAACCAGATACATCTGTGGAATAGAGAACATCTGGGAAGCGGTGCCTTTCCCGAAAGTTGCTGGCATAGTCTCTCCGTAATGCGCTCAAGAGCTGAATTAGATGAACGCTTACAATAAGATTACGAAAGTCAGGGGAAGAGTTGAAAGCAGCATAGTATCCAAGAAGGAGAGGGACAGACTCGTCGCCCGTGCTGAGGAGACATTGGGCAACGAGTGGTATGGTTGGAAAGCAAGCATCGACGGCTTCTGCATGCAGCTCTTCACCAACAGCGAGCACCTTTACGATTTCTGGATAGAGAACTGGTTCTCCATGTCGCGCGACACCAGGTCGCACGGACGCCTATACGCAGTATTGGACCCAGACTTCAACGCAGGTCAACCCCACGCCTACTACAACCCAGAAACCAAGACCGCCATAATTTTCAACACAGAATATTATGGGCAGGTCAAGAGTTGGGCTCTTGGTATAACCTGCGACATCGCCGAGGACCAGCACGACATTCACAGCATACATGGTAGCTGTATAGAGGTGAATGGAAACGGCATTGTATTGATTGCGCCCACTGGCACTGGCAAGTCCACACACAGTTATGCGCTTCTCAAAATGGAAGGCGCTAGATTGCACAGCGACGACTGGCTCTACGTGCGCTTCATAGGCGGCGCAAAAGGGAGAGCCAGCGCCGACATAAGTGAGAGGAAATTCTACATCCGAACCAACATAGTGCGAGTTTTCCCAGAAATCAGACCTCTGCTTGAGAAGTGCAAGCTGGAGAACGTTGAACCGCTGACGCCAACTGAGGCCGAGACGCTTAGAAGGAAGAAGGTAAGCGAAGACTCAATTCAAGAAATGTCAGACGACCCTTACATAGCACATGAGTATTCCCGCGCCATGCTCGACCCGTTATGGATATCCGGACCCGAAAAATTTGTGGACACAACCCGCTTGAGAAGGGTTATACTGTTGAAAAGAGACAGAGACGACTCGGAAATCGTTAGGAGAATAGACACTGAAGAAGCGGTCCAGTACTTGACAACTCAGCCCGAACAGTTCTTAAACCCATACCTCATTGTGAAGACTCCTGAGAAGGTCGAGATTAGACAGGACTTCTTCAGGAGACTCTTCAGGTTCGCGCCTTGCTACCTAGTGAACACTGTGCCACCGGTCTCCGTTGTTCAGGATAAGATTAGAGACATAGTGGAAACGAGCAGTTGAAAGAAGCTTCGGAATCCGAGGTTATGATATTATCGCATTGGAAACATCGCTTAAAGAGCCGTTCAGATTTGTTTCTATCCTGAAGACGAGGAAAGGATTGGTAATGAAAGGCAAGAAAGCAATCATCGTGATAAGTCTGGTGAAGGAGAGCGAAGAAAAGCCCAACAAAGAAATCGAGCAAGAGATACTCCGAACCCTCGCAAAAGGCTTGCCAACGATTCCATGGATGAAAAGAGTAGAAAGGGTAACAGTGTCAGAAGAGTAAAGAAACAGTCCCTTAAACGACGAACTTTAACACTTTTTCCGTTAGAAATCCACTAGGATTGCGGCTCAACTACAAGAAGATACTAAAATGCAGCTTTCTCAGGAAGGCGCAGACTTCCTTGCCTCAGCATTGAGCAGAACAGGGAGCCCTATCCAGTGAACCGCCACGTAACCCACCAACAATCGGAGCCAAACAGTTACAACCCTTATGAGCAGAGTCGCCGCCGCGCTGACTGCCGCTGCCTCTGCTGGAGGTATGCCGGGGAGGAGCAGCGTGTAAAGGGTTGCCATCACTATGTCGGTGACCCCGACTTCGCCAGGTATTCCCACAGGTATCGTCTGGATAGCGTTGCTTATGGTGTACACAATCAGTATGGCGTTTAGGGAAATATGGACTCCCAAAGAAGCGAAGACCAGGAAGGAGATTAGCATATCGAGAGAGAACGCCACTATAGAGAATAAGAAAGGCGAGATCAAACCTTTTGGTTGACTCATCACTATTTCCATTCCTTGATGAAACTCACTTAACACTTTTTTTATCTCCGACCTTAGGCGGGTTAGTTGCCAGCGCCCTCGTGAGACAAATGAAAGGAAGCTTGTTATCCATCCTGCTATCTTGCTGGTTGCCTGCGGTTTAAGCGACAAGTAGATTATTGAGAGTATGGCGGTTGCAGTGCAGAAAGCTACGAAGAGCAAGAAGTTTGCGACTGCTTGCGACCTCTCGTACCCCAAGAGCAGAAATACGGAACCAAGGGTTATCGCGCCCAAGGTCGTCGCCAAAGTGAGGATGCGGTGGCTCACAACAGAAGCCGCGATCTTCCCAGCGTCTTCACCCGTGTCTTTTGACATGAGGTATATCTTGGAGATTTCACCGCTGAAGGACTCCGCTGGAATCATGAGGTCAACGAAGCCGCCTATCCAGACAAATGAGAACGTCCTTCTGAAGACAGCCTTGACTTGGAGAAGGCGAAGGAGGCGTTGCCACGCCAACGAGTAGAAGGCTGTGCCTACGAAGAGAGTGGCCACAGCCAGCGAATAGTAGAATGGATCGGTGCGCTGAGCAACCTCCACCATCTTCGGAATTCCCACGAAGAAGTAGAGGTAGAGAATAAAAACTAGAAAACCAACGAGCAGAAATGGCAAGCCTCTCTTAACCAAAACCTTCTTTTCCATGCTTACCTAGGCTCCACCCCATCATATTGGCACAGATAGTATTCACTATGGATTTTTATGTCTTTACACAAAAACCGAAAGATCTGTTGACTCTCTCAAGCTTGTTTCTACTTTTATATCAGCGCTTCACGCTTACTCTAAGCCCCATCTCTTGGTGACCTTCACAATCATGAAAATCACGAAGGCGACTATCAAGAAGGTGATCAAGGCGCCCACGAAGTGCCCCACACGGAAGGGCCCGAGTTCGATGGTTTCCCACTTGATGTTTGGCATGGCCAACTGAATTATGGGCATGATTAAGTCGTTGACGAGGGCTTGAACAAGCGTTCCAAGATAGAGGCCGAGTATAAAAGCAACCGCCAGCCCCATCACCCTGTACTTTGAGACGAAGTCCATGAACTCTCTCCACAGTCCTTTTGGCGGTGGAGGCGGAGGCGGAGTGGGCTTAGGCTCCAAGAGCTCCCTAATTCGCCTCAACTCCTCCAAAATCCTTTCCTCTGTTGACAAACACCTTCACCTCAACACTAATTATGTCTGATAACTTTAGTTTTTAATCCTTCTTTTCAAAATCTATTTCTTGAGCTGCCGAGGATGAATACGCTTTCTTTCCGTCAAGAAATGTTGCGGTTTGACTCTTCCAGCATTGGGCTTAGGGTGAGCATTGAAAAACATATTTAAATTCATTGTGGCATTGTTAGTGATGAGCTTAGATGTCTAAACCAAGAGTGAGCAAGCGACTCAATCGGTTGATCAAGTCTGGAATCTGCCCCGCTGAAGACGCCTCAAAATACGCAGACGAGCTGAAACAGTTAGCCGACAGAGTCGCAAGCGCTGAAACCGCAGACAAGAGGAGCAGGTTTTTCAGGGCTCTCGCCGACGAGACACGGTTGAGGATTCTGGGCCTCCTTGAAGTCCGTGAGATGTGCGTCTGCGAGGTGATGGTTGCGTTGGACTTGACGCAGCCCACGGCTTCTCATCATCTGGGTCTCTTGGAAAACGCGGGATTAGTTAAGGACAGAAAAGAGGGGAAATGGGTTTTCTACAGCATCGCAGATCCCGAACTGCTCGAAAGCATGCACAAACTGAAAATCTTGTAAAGTACAGCGAGGACCACGCTTCTGTGAGACGAAGGATTCGGGTTATTTTATAACAATAAATTTAAATGTCTAAATATATTATCCCGTTAACACACACAAACATCTATCAAAAAACTGGAATCTCGTAGGAGAAACAGAACGTGGCGGAGAAGAAACTCGGTGTTTTCGAGAAATACCTCACCTTGTGGATCGCCGTCTGTATAGTTCTTGGGCTCCTGTTAGGAAGATTTCTCCCCAGCTTTGGCCAGTATCTGGACTCCTTGAAGTTCGCTCAGTTGTCGATTCCGATCGGCATCTGCCTGTTTTTTATGATGTACCCGACGGTTGTGGGCATAGCCTTTAGCGATGTCAAGAAGGCTGTGAGGAAACCGAAACCCATGCTTCTCACAATAATCGCGAATTGGGTCATCGCTCCACCAATAATGACGCTGTACGCAAACCTGCTCCTCAACGATCCGATGCACAGAGCCGGCGTTATACTGCTCGGCATGTCACCGTGCACGGCGATGGTCATGTGGTGGATGATGCTGGCCAAGGGAGACCTCGCCCAAGGGCTGATAAACACGGCTATCAACGCCTTACTGATGGTAATTCTCTACGCACCTCAGTCAGCCTTCTATCTCGGCGTAAGCGGCATACCCGTGCCGTGGGATCTGATCGCCATGAGCGTGATCTTCTTCATAGCCCTCCCAGTTTCATTGGGGGCGGTTTCTAGAAAGTTGCTAATAGGAAGAAAGGGAAAAGATTGGTTTGACAATACCTATCTTGAACTCGTGCGCAGAATATCCATCATCGCGTTGCTGCTCACTCTAATCGTCATGTTCTCGCTTCAGGGAGAGATAATCCTCACAGATCCTCTTCTCGTCGCCCACCTCGCCGCTCCAAACCTACTCCATTATGTTACAATGATCGCTATAACCTACTCTGTTTCGTGGTTTTCCAACTGGGACTACCCGACGTCGATAGACACCACTCTCATCGGTTCGAGCAGCCACTTCGAAGTCGCCATTGCGGTGGCGACAACCCTTTACGGGCTCAATTCAGGCGCCGCGTTGGCAACGGTGATAGGTCCATTAATGGAGGTTCCGTTAATGTTGTCTCTCGTCAAGCTCGGTCTGCGAACAAGCCACCTCTTTCCAAGGAACAAAACGATGGTCGAGACTTGAAATCGAAAGCATGGGCCTGAGCAATGTGGAGAGGTATTTCCATAGAAAGAGAGGCTGAAGGGAAAAAAAGAGGTTGGAAAGGGATAGGCTTAGAGTGCGAAGCACTCACTCAATCGCTAGATGAAGGTGATGAGGGCAAATCCGATCAGTGCTAATGCTATGGCAATTGCAGCAAAGATGATGATCGCTAGGATGGAGATGGCGAGTGCTACTAGCCATCCGCAGTCGAAGAAATGCTTCACCAGTGCGAGCCAAAGTATCAGTTGGATGATCAGAGCAACGATGCCCGAAAAGTAAGCTCCAAAGAGCGTGCCAATTACAGTCCCAAGGACAATTATCCAGACTGCGTCGGTGAACTTTGCCTTGTCTTTTCCAACAATTCCTCTTCCCGACAGCCAGAGAACTGGCGAGAGTATGATTGTGTTTACGATGATGTGTATGACCAGTGCATCCAGATTAACTGCCAAGACTATTCTTCCTTTTTGCCTCAAACTGCTTGTCGTGAAGTGCTTTTAAGTTTTTCTGACAGATTTCCGCGTTCGAGGCAGACTTGGCCGATTCGAGGACATCGACTTTCGGTTGAGGGCGGTGAAGTCTAAGCACAACACCAGAACAAAGAAGGCTGGTGTCACTTTCTACAACGAAGAGTGCGAAGTCTATCTAACGAAATACTTGGATTCCAGACGAGACAGCTCGGAGACGTTGCTTCCAATGAGCAACTGTGCTTTCTATGCAATGTGGAGGAAAATCAGCAAGAATGCGGGAGTGAAGATAACGCCTCAGGTTCTTAGGAAGTGGCATTCAACCGAATTAGGCGAACGTGGTGTTCCAGACCGATACGTGGATGTGTTTCAGGGTCGAGCGCCCAAAACAGTGATAGCGAAATTCTACACTGGCAAAGAATTGGAGAGGCTGAAGAGAATCTACGACAAAGCCAGCCTAAAAGTGCTTAATTGAGGCAGTAAGCCCTCAGCGAACCCTTTTTTCTTTACTCTTCAGTATTCGGCTTTTTTCCTGATCTGGGTATCCATTCGAGTTCCAGATGGATCTCGTACTTATGATTCTCTTTTGCATAAAGCAGTTTTAGAAAGGTTGGTT
>Ga0315306_10000416_pt1 | contig 20598 bp, 20 predicted proteins | sample TDP1_MG_FD_203803 | JGI IMG/M metagenome (GOLD analysis project Ga0315306, IMG submission 203803) | Freshwater sediment microbial communities from Lake Towuti, South Sulawesi, Indonesia - TDP1 | ecosystem: Environmental > Aquatic > Freshwater > Lake > Sediment | place: Indonesia: South Sulawesi... | reverse complement strand
TGTTACACCATTTAACGCGCGCGCTCGACACGTTTAAATAGCACGGGTGTCTTACGATTTAATATAGGGCCAAACTATGAGACGAAAGCAGCGAATAGCTTGCGGTTGCGGAAGAGAAGGGGGCAACGACGGATTTTGCGAACTATGCAGATACCTGATGAGAGGAGACATCGACGAAAAACCGATTCACATACTCTTGTTACCAACATTAGTTGAAGCGAAGAAAAAAAGTTGAACCATAAAAAACTGGTGTTAAGCATAGCGCGCGCTTTTCTTCTAAACGAACATTCATATTTGTTTCGTCTCTAGACTTGAGTAACCGATTTAAACCTACCCTCCACACTACGTCCAAAAATCTCACTTCCACCGTCTTTTTGAAGTCAAAGTCTAAATAAAAATGACAGCATAAAAAGATAATACAGTGATGGAGAAATGAAAAGGGCGATAGTTATTTACGACACAAAATTTGGCAACACCAAAAAGATAGCCAGAGTGCGCGCTTTCAGTGTGTATGAAGCTACACTATAAACAATTGCTCTGTCTATTCTAACCACGCTGTTAGTGGCGCCAAAGCTTAGATTTGAATAAAAGAATCAGATATTGACACATCTCTATGTTTGGGTTTCACGCGTATCTATTATATTCTCAACATACCTCATATAGGTTGGTCTGCAGGAACGGGAGGGTTCAGATGGCAAAAGTCAAAATTCAAATGAGTAGACCAGTTTATCCTACGCCAGCATCTCTTGTTACATCCGTGGATGAACAAGGCAAACCAAACATAATCACGCTAGGTGAAGTATTTAACATTAGTATTGAGAGACCAGTTATTCTAGGGATATCGATCCGCAAAGCCACCTATTCGCATTCGCTTATCACTAAAACGCGTGAGTATGTGGTTAATTTGGCGCCAGCGTCGCTGATTGACAAGTTGATTTATTGTGGCCGGATCTCTGGAAAAGATGTGGATAAATTTGAGAAATCAGGCTTGACTCCACTGCCTGCAACAAAGGTGAAACCGCCACTTATCGCTGAATGCCCAATCAATCTTGAGTGTAAAGTGCTTGACATTCAAGTTGTGGGCGACCACGATATGTTTTTGGGCAAAGTAGTGGCACAACATGTTAATGAAGAAGTTCTCGACGAAAACGGGAAAATTGTCGTTGAAAAACTTGATGGTTTTGCTTTCGTTTTGGGAGAGTTTTGGACTTTCGGTAATAGAATTGGGCCAAGAATATGAACTATATGAATGAACTTCACCCACTGGGTCATCTTCTCATTACACACAATTAATGACAATTTGGAGAAAGACCACGTCCTGCTAAATTACCGGTATTTGTTTTTTTGAAATGTCAATTGGAAGTCGTAATAGTTGTCATGATGGCTTTAAATTGACTATTCTACACCACACCAATCGATTATAAAGCACGCAAAAGCTTTGGCGCAATTGACCATGTGAACAGTCGGCACATGTTCATCTGGCCCGTGGGCGCCCATACTTAAGTCACCAGGTCCCATGCTCACACCGGGAATGCCCAATGCTTGGATAAAGGCAACGTCATCCACTGCCTTGAATCCAGAAAACTGTGCGGGCTTTCCTACAGCTTCTTTCCAAGCGTTAGCTAACGCTTGACACCCTGAATGGGTGGAATCGGTCTCGTAGGGAGGCCAAACAAAGACCTTTCCTGCAGTAAACTTTGGCGGATTTTCTCTCAACCAGTCATCCGTTGAAACATACGCGTCGATCGCGTTTTTAATGTCAGCTACAACATCTTCATACTTGACCCATGCAGGGTAATAACATTGGCAGTGAGCCTTGGCATAGCCTGGAACTGAGGCTATGTAGGTTCCTCCTTCAATAAGAGAAGGGTTGATGGTGAAGCAACCTACTCCTTGCGTATCTTCATGCGCAGGATAACCTCCACTTCCCAATATGGGATTTTTCCATCTGTGGACCCACTGTCTCTCAAGCTTCTCGAGAAGTTTGAGTATGTCTATCAGTTTAGCCACGGCATCTACACCAACCACTTTGCCGCTTGGGATGCCCCATCTCTGAGGGTATAGAACCAAATTTCGCATAGCTGTGTGCACTTCTCTTCCTGAAACCACTATTTCGAAATCAAATGTTCCAGCACTAACATTGTGTATTTCACAGTTAGTGGGTTCAGGGTCAATACAGAATTGAAATTTATGGCCCTTGTTCAACAGTCTTTTTGTTGCAGCCGTTGTGCCAAATTGATGTTGCATAGATTCTTCGCCAATGACAAACTCCATGGCCAATGTGCCTTTCAATTCAACATTGAGATCCATCAATGCCTTGGCAGCCCAGATCATACTGGCAATGCCTCCCTTCATATCGTTAGAGCCTCGGCCATACAACTTTTCATCTTCTATGAATGGCTTCCACGGATCTCTGGTCCATCTCAGCAACTGGTTTTCAGGAACATCTACAACATCTACATGACTGTTAAATAGAAGACAGTTGCCCTGATCATTTCCTTTTAGTACAGCATTAATATTTGGCCTCTCATCGCTTGGGATAACACTAAAAAAGTCTATTTCATCCCATACCATTTCTCTTTTCAAGAAAGGCAAAATGACGTCTCTTTGTATCTTCAGCTCATGGCCAGTAATCGACTTGCACTCTACAAGTTTCACGCAAAAATTGATGATTTCATCTCTGTTCTCTGTGATATACCTAAGGACTTCTTCCTTCATTCCACTTAAGCCCATTCTTGCCCTCTTTAAAAATTTTATGTTTATAACTGGATTATTCGATATTTAAGTCTTGATCAAAGTGAAAAAATGCGAAGGAATTTTAACGCAAAACTTAAATTCTATGAACAATAAACCAAAGTTCTTAGGTGCCATTATGTCTGAAGAAAGAAGTTCTAATGAAAGAAGTTCACTGGCTAAAGATGAGAAGGCATTGTCAAGAAGAGGATATTTGGCAGCAGCAGGAGGTGTCGTTGCCGTCGTCGTCATCGGTGGAGTGGCATACTATCTCTCAACTACAGGTCCAGGTCCAACTCCAAGTCCAACACCGACTCCAGGTCCAACTCCAACACCCACACCAGCTCCAACAGCAACTCCAACACCAACAAAAAAAGTTGATATTGATTTTGTTATGTGGGCTTTTGACACACCTCTCCAAGAGCGAAATGCTACGGAATTTGCAGCTGCATACAAAAGAGACACGGGAGTAGATACCATAGTGAGACCTACAAGCCTTCCCTATGATGCCTATAAAGCCTCAATAATATCAAGATTTGAAGGCGGCACAAAAACCGACGTACTTTATGTCGAAGATAACTGGTTTTCCCTATGGGAGAACGCAGGCTGGATAGCTCCGATGGAGAAATACCGACCTGAAATAAGACAAAAATATGAACCGGATCTCATGCCAGGTGTTCTGGACGCTCTCACTAGCAGAATCAACAAAGGAATGCTCGTTGGACTGCCCTACTACGTAGATACTCTAACATTCATGTACGACAAGAGGATCATCGAGGAAGCTGGTCTTGCAGCTCCTCCTACGACATGGAATGAGCTTTTAGATCATGCTGACCAAGTCAAAGCAAAAGTTGGGCTTGCCCGTCCCATCGCCTTTGCATGGAAGCTAGCTGAGTGGACCTTTGAAGAAGTACTCTTCGCATTGATGTACTCAAGAGGCGAGAGATTCCTTAACGCGGATGGTTCAGCAAACCTAGATGAAGGAAGCGCAATGCACCAAGTTCTGCAATGGATAGAAGAAGCAGGAGTTACCCGTCAGCTTATAGATCCTGCTTCCACTGAAATGGTATGTGAGAACGTAATGGAAGGGATGAAAGGAAAACTCTACGCATACACGGTTCTTCCGTCCTACTTCCTATTCTTCACCAACATATCCGACGCACCTGCCGCAGGCGACTGGATAAACGCTATGATGCCTGGAACTGGCGATACTACACAACTAGTTAGATTCTATGCCATGACAGAGCAAGCTGCAACGAGGGGCGCGGACCACATAGATGCCTGCTATGACTTTATCCAATGGGAAGGTGGAATGTACGATCGAATGGGAACTGGCGAAGAACTCTACATAAAACCAAGAGAATTTGCGTTGCGTGACGGCCTACCCTTTGGGTTGACCGGCCTTCTAGATGACCCAGCAGTACAGAATTTCATGAAAGGATGGATAAATCCAGATATTGCCAAGGCGCAAGCTGCAAAGACAAACTACATAGAAGCCAAGTGGTCTATACACTGGGAAGAATGGCGCGCCTCCTTCGAAAAAGAAGTTCAGAACGTTCTGTACGGCCTCAGCAGTCCAGAGGAAAGCCTGGGAAAAATCAGAGACGAATGGAACAGGCTCAAAGGTTAGATTGTTTATAATCTAACTCCCTTTTTTTTCTGGTGAGAGAGTTGGAGGAGCGTCCTAAGAAGGGCAGATGGTTTGGGAAAGACACAAGGTTTGGATATTTGTCAATAGTTCCTGCGCTCATCTTGATGAGTTTCTTTAGTGCTGGACCTTTAGTATACGCTTTAGCATTAAGTTTCCAAAAGTATACGTTAGGTGCAGTTGAGCGACCCTTTGTCTTTTTGGAGAACTATCAAAAGTTAGTTGAAAGCAAATTCTTTGCTCCTTCACTGGTTAACACGCTAATCTTCACCGTAGGAGCTGTTGTTTTTGTATTCTTGATAGCATTAATTTTTACTCTAATCTTGAATGAGAAATTCAGAGCCAATACTTGGGTAAGACTAGCGCTTCTAATACCTTGGGCTATTCCTGAAATTGCAAACGCCCTCGGATGGAGGTGGATTTTTGACAGCAATTGGGGAGTATGGAATGGAATAGTAGTTTATGGATTTGGTATCTTCAACAGCTATCAGTCTTGGCTTGGAAACCCAAACTATGCTATGGGCACAATTCTCGTGCCTCACATCTGGAAAGAGGTGCCCCTTGCCACCATACTTCTTCTTGCAGGAATTTCAACAATTCCCAAGAGCCTCTATGAAGCCGCAAAGTTGGATGGAGCGAATGTACTTGCACGCTTTAGAAGGATAACTCTCCCAATGTTAAGACCAATTATTCAACTTGTCTTAGTCTATGAAACTATTCAGGGTATAACATCCTTTGCATATGTATTTGTTTTAACGGGCGGAGGCCCAGGTTATACAACCACCACCCTTTCCTGGCTAGTATGGATGACAAGCTTCAGTTTCGGAGATTTTGGACAGGGAAGCTGCGTGGCAGTCATCATGTCTATAATAGCCCTTCTACTAACGTTGCTCTATTTCAGGCTTCTGCCAACCAAAGAGTTTGGAGCGGTAACTGTGAGGTGACAAAGATTGGTACTCGACTCCATTAAGAAACGTTCAACGTTGAAAAACATCGTAATAGCGATCTTGTCTATAGTTATATTAGTTTTTCTACTTTCGCCACTTGCTTGGATGGTAATAACAAGCCTCGAAGAAGAGGCGTTGATGTTTAAAAGACCGCCTGTAGTTCTACCCAACGGGCCTTTCTTTGCAAACTATCAGTTCATCTGGGTAAGGTTTGTAAGCGAAGAGGCTTTAGAATGGGGATACGTACTTCCGGGAAGCCTTCCAGGCGTCTTGGCTGAGGCCCGCGGTATGGTCCAGTCAGTATTAAACAGTTTAGTAGTTGCTTCATGTACTACCTTGGTCTGTCTGGCTCTAGGATTACTAGCAGCATACACTTTTGCTAAAGTTCCGATCGTCGGCGGAACAAAGTTTCTTTTCTATATCTTCGTCAGCAGACTGCTTCCACCCATAGCGATTCTCATACCAGTGTACACTGTCTTCAAGACCATCGGTCTTCTCGACACTTTGGCATCAATCATACTTATCCATGCGTCTTTTGCCATGCCCTTCTTTGTCTGGATCCTTTTTGTTCACTTCAAGTCTGTTCCTCAAAGTGTGGAGGATTCAGCAAGAGTTGACGGATGTTCCCGATTCCAAGTTCTAACCAAGATAATGCTCCCAATTGCTAAGCCAGGCATCATAGCAGCTTCAATATTTGCGTTTATGATTTCCTATAATGAGTTCATCTTTGCCACTACCTTATCTCAGTCAGCAGCATCCAGAACAGCCTCAGCGACCGTGTCTGCTTTGGCATTCTCTATAGGACGATACAGTGTCCCTCTAATAATGGCAGGCGGGATTTTTGCAATACTACCGCCAATCATAATTGTACTGATCTTTCGAAAGACAATTTTAGAAGGTCTTGTTTCAATATTCAGGAGGTAGATTCAAAGTGGTTTCAATCACGTTGGAAAATCTTACAAAGAAATTCGGAAAAGTTGTTGCAGTAGATAACGTCAATATAGAAATTGAAGATAAAGAGTTTGTTACGCTTCTAGGGCCCTCAGGCTGCGGAAAAACAACAACATTAAGGATGATAGCAGGTCTTGAAACGCCAACCGAAGGCGAGATATATTTTGATGGCAAGTCTGTGACGGACATACCACCCCACCAGAGAAATGTGGCTATGGTGTTCCAAGACTATGCACTTTACCCTCACATGACAGCCTATGACAACATGGCCTTCAACTTGAAAATGAAAAAGATGCCTAAAGAAGAAATACAAGAACTGGTGAAGAAGACTGCTGAACTTTTGAAGATACAACATCTCCTAGATAGATTTCCTGCAGAAATGAGCGGTGGAGAGAAACAAAGAGTAGCTCTGGGAAGAGCGCTTGTCAGACAGCCAACTGTATTCCTCTTTGACGAGCCCCTAAGTAGTATTGACGCGAAACTCAGGGAAGAAATGCGCTCAGAGCTTATCAAGATTCATGAAAAAATTCAAACTACTTTTATCTATGTGACACACGACCAAGTCGAAGCCATGACGCTATCAAAACGATTTGCGGTAATGAACCAAGGGAGAGTAATGCAGTTTGACACACCCATGAATATATATAACGAGCCAATGAACACTTTTGTAGCGAGCTTTGTTGGAAGCCCATCGATAAATCTTTTCACGGGAGTGATTGTCAGAGACTCAACGAAAGATAGGTTTCTTTTTGAGGGGGAAGGTTTTGTCTATTCGCTCCCAAAATCTCTGAAGTTTCCTGAAAAAGTAATCAAAACAAAGAGCACGCTGGGAGTTAGACCTGAGGAGATTTCTGTTGTGAAATCAGAGAAGGGTGAAGGAATCTCGACCAAGATATACACTGTGGAACCCAGGGGGGACGAAACTATCCTAAGCGTCAAGTTCAAAGATGTGTTGGTGAAGGCTAAGGTTGAGCCTGGAATCGACCTTCAGATTGGAGATTCGGTTATAGTGACCTTCAAAAAAGGTTATATTTTCGATGAGGACTCCAAACTGCTTGCTCGCTGGTAATCTTTGCCAGCAATGCAAATCTGACAATTCTCTTGTCCTAAAGGATGTGTAGCAGATATGAAAGTTGGAGCAATGGACATAATGTGGTATGATCTGCCCTTCAGAAAAAGGGTAAACAGGATAGCCAAATTGGGCTTTAAGGGTTTTCAACCTTGGCTTCTTACAGCAGAGTTAGGTTTCAAAATCCCAACATCTTGGTTTCCTAAAGGAGAAGAATTCGCGCACATTGTATTAACACCAAATGAATTCAATAGAATAGTACAAGAAGCCGGTTTAGAGGTAACCTGCTTTGGCCCTCACTACATTCTGGGTAGTTTTCCCTCTTTCTGGGGCGACCCAGGAACACCTGAATTCAAAAGTGAAGGAGAGAAAAGAGAAAGAGTAGAAGACATCAAGAGACTCATCACCTATTCTAAAGATGTGAACGTGAGTATTGTAGCCCTCTTTTCTGGAGGTGATCCTAGAAGGAGAGAACACTGGAGCCAACTCGTAGACTTAACTCGCCTAATCGTTGATTTTGCCGAAGAATCAGATATAATTCTTGCAATAGAGAACATGCCTCAACTTCTCGTAAATGACGAAGACTCCCTTCTAAGATTGGTTAAAGAAGTAGACTCAAAGAATCTGAAGATCAATTTCGACCCTAAGAATTTGAACATGCTAGGGAGAGATGTGCTGGAAGCTGTCAGAAAATTGAAGGGCGAAATTTGTCATACCCACGCAGGCGATTCTGTACCAGGAGGAGGAGAATTCGGGAAAGCGCCAGACGGAAGATGGATCATACCTGTCATAGGGAAAGGCACCATTCCATACCCTGAATATGTAAGAGCATTGAAAGATGCTGGATATGATGATTGGATGGTTATAGAGTATAGTGGAGACGCACGGGGATTTGAACCCGGTGTGATGGAGTCAAAACGATACTTGGAGAGTGTTCTTTCTAAGATTTAGGAGAAGTAGATCACAAATCTCCTGTAGTTAAGTGGCAAAATCTTCAGTCCGCGCGCAGTTAAACTATCTGAAGTGTTTTCTACATCAAACCGCTCTAGTCTATGCTCACAGATTGGCATGCTCAATTGTGTGATAGTCGCGTGGCATGTCTTCTAGATTTTCAACTTGATGTTGTGATTCGTTAGAAATCTGTTTAGTTCACCTTTGTACGGTAGAGCAGTTATCGCCCCGCGTTTTGTGACAACCAAAGCTCCGACTGCATTGGCTATCGTAGCGCATTCCTCTAATCTGAAACCTTTGAGAAGGCCCACAAGCAGTCCAGCGTCCCATCCATCGCCAGCACCGGTAGTGTCAATAACATCAACTTTAAAGGCTGGCACTGAAGCCTCAGATTTGTCCTTTAACTTGATGAAGGAACCTTTAGATCCTTGCTTGACGCCCACAATATTAACTCCAAATCTTATTGCTTTGTCAGCCACCTTCCTAGGGTCGTTGGTTCCGAACATGAATTCAGATTCTTCGTTGGAAAATGTTGCTATGTCAGCAATTCTAAGCATTTGCATGTACATTCTCTTTATTGCTGCTTCAGAGTTCCAGCAATCCGCCCTCAAGGTTGGGTCGAATGAGATCTCGACCCCATTTTCCTTCGCATATTCTACTGCGTTTAGTATGGCTTTCCTTGACGGGTTCTGGGAAAGAGAATGCCCTGAGACGTGTATTACTTTAGCCTTAGATATGTATCGAAAATCCATGTCATCCAGTTCCAAAGAGCTATCCGCAGTTCGACCAACCCAAGGTTTCCTGTAGAAAAAAGATGTTTTCTCACCCGTAACAGGCTGATTGATAACAAATGCAATAGTTGTTCGAGTCCTATTCTTTACCACAACATGTGAGGCATCAACCCTGTTTTTCTTCAGCTCACTAACAATATACTCGCCAAAGGGATCATCGCCTACGGCGGCAATAGCTCCTGAAGGCACACCTAGTCTTGAAACTCCGACCGCCGTATTCATAGGAGCTCCTCCGAAACATCTTACAAAGGTAGCTGCTTCAATATAGGGAACAGGTTCAGATGCAATAAAATCTAAACCTACCTCGCCTATTCCTATCACTTGAGGATGTGTTGCCATTAATGCCACCAAGATGCTTTCTTTTCTGCAGGCTTATCTTGCTTTATGATCGATTAATCTAGTCAAGTAGTTCTTTCCTTCTACCGCTGCTTCTTCCCTTTGATTAAGGCTTACTTCTTTGAAGGGGTATGAATACTCTACAATAAGCCATCCGTCATATCCTACTTGTTTGAATGCTTGCAGGCAGTCTTTCCAGGGAACGGTTCCTTTCCCGATTGGAGGGCAGCTCCATGTTCCGTCAGGCATCTTTCCGTAGGGTCCTCCACCGTAGACAGAGTCTTTGGCGTGTACAATTTCGATATAATCTGACAACGTTCTTATTGCGCCGACAAGGTCTCTTTTGCCTGGTGGGGTCAAATTCAAATTGGCCGGATCAAAAGCAACCCTTAGGGCCTTCGAATTGAAAATCTTCATAAGCTTGAAGAGGTCATTTTCATCTTTCACTAGATTGTGAGGCGTATTTTCCATAGCTAGAGTTGCACCTACCTTTTCGGCATGGTCGACAAGTTTTCTCATAAAATCTTCCGTGAATGTTTTCCACTGATCAACTTTGTCACAGTCGCCACCAGATTCGCATATCAAAATCCTTGAACCAGACTCAGCAGAGTAGCTTAACAAGTTCATTATATCTTCAAGCCGCTTCTTTCTCACATTTCCTGTTACAACTTCGGTTGGAAAAGGTGCAACGGTCGGACCCATTATTGTGTATTGGCCAAATGAGTTGATGTGTATACCAGCATTTTCGGCCATTTTTCTCAGCTTTTCTGGACGTATTAAAACAGGTTTGAATTTGTGAGAATCGGGCCATTCTCTTTCAACAGAGAAACCCAATTCTGCCGATCCTAGCCAAAGCTCAGTGCCTTCAAATCCCAAGTCATGGATCCGTTTCAGACGTTTTTCGATAGGTATATCATAGAACATAACATCTAAAGCAGCAATTTTCAATCCATATCTCCTCTAATCAATGATATATGTTGATGTATTAAGTTTTTTTGGATCTTTTTAATTGCCTTTGCCAGATCTTTTTCGTTTCTGGTAAATATCAATCATCTTCGACTTTAAGTTCTCCATATTCGTTTTTGGAAAAGTTTTTATTATTTTTAACAGTATAACGGGAAAACCATAACGTAAACGGTGGAAAGGTTTGGCTGTCTACTATTCTATTGACGAAGCTATCAACGATTTGAAAATTCCCCAAGAAAATGTTGACTCTATAATTGTGGGGTCAGACAAAATTGCCAGATTTATTTCTGACAGAGTCAATAGTCAAAAAAAGACAAGGAAAGATGCGTATCTACTAGCTTTTGATGGTTTCTTGGGAGTGGAGTGGGAAAGAATAGTTCCTGCCGTGGAAAAATCGCTGAAGGAAAAAGGTTTTGGAGTGACACTGATAGATTTCTCTTCTTATTACAAGTCGCCATCTCAAATAGAGAAAATGATCCGTCCTTTTCTCTCAAGAGATTCTAGCTTTGGATACGTCTTCAAAGGGAAGTTGGAGCTATTCCTGAATTCTACGAGTATTAAGGACCTAGAGAAGAAACTACAGAATTACAAGAAGAAGTCAGAGTATAACTCATCCAATGCTGTAGTATCTTTTGGATATGGTTCAGCAATTCCTCTATTTAGGAAATTATATGATGAAATTTTCTACCTTGATTTGACGAGGGAGGCACTATTCAATCAATCCGAAAAAAACCCCATATTTTTCCTAGGTTCTAAAGGACGAGGAGCTGCTGTACACGATTTCCTGAGGCGCTTTTACTATGTGGATTCGCAGGTATTGAATAAACAAAAAAAATACGTCTTAAAGCATATGAATTGGTATATCGAATGCAACTTCAGTAGCGAGCCTAAGCTTATCCCAAAGGATACATACTATAGGATACTTTCTTCACTCGCAGAACGTCCATTTAGAATAAAGCCACTTTATTACCCAGTAAGGTGGGGAGGAAATTGGATGAAAAAGATCAAGAATCTCCCCGACACAATGCCCAATTCTGGTCAAGGATGTATAGTAGCATCTGAAAATAGTATCAGAATTAGAGTAAACAATCTGTTGATGTTGGAAATGCCTTTTATTGATCTAATGTGGGCAGAAACTGTTAAAATAATGGGCTCGCATTTCTCCAAAAAATTCCGCGGGGAATTTCCTTTCACCTACTGGTATGACGATGGAATTGAAGGAGACAATATGGCGATACAAGTTCACCCCAACGATTCATACATCAAAGACAAATTCAATGAACCAATTCGTCAAGACGAGAGCTATTACATATTGCACACAGGACCCAGATCTGCAACTTATTTAGGTCTAAAGGAAGAAGCTGACCTGGACAGATTTCGAAAAGAAGCTGAGATGGCAGAAAAAGAAGGTGTTCTGCTTGACTATGACGGCTATGTTAACCGCATTCCTTCCAAACCTGGTGACTATTTCCTAATCCCTGCGGGAACAGTTCATGCATCCGGTAGGAATCAGGTGGTTTTGGAAATAGACGGCGGCATAGCAGCTCACAGTCCAGGCTACACGTTCCACATCTATGATTACCTAAAACCGGATTTAAATGGAAAACTGCGTGCCATACACATAGAGCATGCATTCAAGGTGATAAGAAACTATAGAAGAGCCAAATGGGTGCTCAAAAATCTAAAGCAGAGACCTCAACGAATCAGATCAGGCAAAGATTGGGCAGAATACCTTTTGGGACGCCGTGAAGACATGTACTACGAGGTTTGTCGTCTAGAATTCACAAACAAGATTGAAGATAATACGAAAGGGAAACTGACAATATTATCCCTTGTAGAAGGAGATAGTGTTACAGTGCAGTCCCAAAATGATCCCGAGAAACAGTACAAGTTGGAATTTCCCGACACACTGACTGTTCCAGCTTGCCTTGGAAAATTCATTACGACCAATCCTAAAGGCGGATTATGCAAAGTTGTGAAAGCCTCGACCAAATAACAACTTGAATATATTTATGTTGAAATCTTTCCGACTGACTTCACCGAGAAATGTTTAAGTCCAGTAAAACCATTGTAGCAATATATGCCATTGGTGACTAAAGCCAAAGTCGGTTTCTTTGAAGATGATATTACTGGTCCTATAGGATTCCCTCAAACAGGTTATATGGAGAGAACAAGAGTATCTGAAGGGATAAACGATCGCCTATTTTGTAGAACTATGTGTCTCGAATTTGACTCAAGAAAATATGCAATTATTTCTTTAGACTTGTGTGGCATCGATAGAAAGTTCAGAGAGAAAACTTGCTCTCTTATAAATAAAATGACCGATATACCTGATGGGAATATACTGCTTTCCGCAACTCATACTCATTCAGGAATGGACGGCTTTCTTCTAGGATGGAACTTCAAAATCAACAAATTCCCTGCCGTGAAGTTTTACAGAAGCAAAGGCTTGGCTGAGGAAGAAGAGACAAGTGTTGTTAGAGACTTCATGGCATATAAAGTGGCTGGAAGCGTTTATGCTTGCTCGCGTAATATGATTGAAACAAACTTGATTTACAATTCTACCGAACTCTCAGGGGTATGTACTAACCGTGAAGAGCCTTCTGTACCAGTTGATTCGCAACTTATAACGATGAAATTCGAAACAACAGACAAAAAGTCCATAGGTTGTCTGCTCAACTATCCCTGCCATCCAACCGTTCTAGGTTATGATAATTATTTATATTCGGCTGACTTTGTGGGCTATGCTTGTAAGCTTCTAAAATTTTCTTTTGGAAAAGAGTTTGTGCCCTTATACCTGAATGGGGCGTGTGCTGAGATCAGCACAAGGTTCACTAGAAAAAGGCAAACTTTCCAGGAGGCAAAAAGGCTTGGCTACATGTTGGGAAGAAAAGCTCTATTTTTGCTTAATTCGAATGGACAAGAAGGAGAGATAAGTGGAGTTTCGTCTTTAATAAAAGAGGTTCAATTGCCTCTGCGAAAACTTCCGTCGCGCAAAGAAGCATTGGAATTGCTGGCTGAACTGAAGAAAGAACATGAGTTTCTAAAAAGCCAAGGCGCTTCGCCTTCAGAATTGAGAGTGGCTTGGACAAAAGTTGATGGGGCTCTTGATGTCCTTGAAAGAATTCAAATTGGAGCCAGCGATAATGAGGTTACTTCCATCATTCAGGCCATAAAGATTAATGATATAGTAATAATTGGTGTTCCAGGCGAACTGCATTCACATATAGCACTAAAGTTAAAGGAATACGGTTCAAAACTTGGCAGAAGAGTGATTGTAGTGGGATACGCAAACGATTATCTCAGCTATATACTTCCTACTGAAGAATACAGAAAACAGAACTATGAAGCAATAATTTCTCAATTTGATGAAGAAGGAGCCACAAAGCTGACAGACAGTTTGAAGTTTCTCATTAAAGCGATCTAATTCCTGAAGACGTAGGTTCTGGGTACTGTTCTCGCAATCTGACATCTTGGCGCATGGACATGTTATGACCGACGCGTTTTGCAATGTGAGAGAGACTTCACGATGACTCAAAGCGGCTTTATTTTCTTAAAATATTTGTTCCAATACTGTCTGTTGAATTCATCTCCGCCCGGAACATTTCCTTCCATCCAAATCGAAGGCGTCAAACCCATGCCCAACATCTTTTCGACAACCTCAACCACTAATGTCTCAAGAACATACGCGTCCAGAATTGTTGAAACTGACGCTACTTTTTGCTTGAGGCCCTCAATTTTCAGCGTAGCATCGCCTACAGGAACCTTTGTATCAATAACCACGTCAGCTACTTCAAACAACTTCTTTCCAGCGGGGTTGGCAACAGGAACACTTTTGGAATATTCTATGGAAGTCAAGGCAATGACCTTTATCCCTCTCTTTCTAGCCTCAATCGCCATCTCAACCGGCACTGCATTCTTTCCAGAACTTGAAACAACTATCAAAGTTGAACCGGTCTCAGGACGGTAGTAGTCGAGAAGTGCTTTCGCATAACCTGGCAGTCTTTCTACATAAGTGGCTTTGATTCCTCCGTTGAAACCTGATACACTTAAATCGAACATAGGGGAAACTTGAACCAATCCGCCTGCCCTAGTGAACATCTCCATGCCCATCAGCATAGAGTGACCTGTGCCAAAGACATATACTAGTTTGTCATTTGTGATGGAACCTATTATTATGTCTGCGGCTTTTTCGATGTTTGGGATTTCATCAAGGAAGATCTTGTCAATTTTGGAAAGAACGAGCTGCTTAAATTCTTTTGCGTATGTGTTCATGTTTTAGACGTGACCAGATCATTTATTTAAGGTTAGTCCCTTCAAAGCTGACGGGAATTCTGCTCAGGTTGTCGTAGACCACCTCAGGCAGATTCTTCTGTGGCGAACAAATCGCAGAGATCATTATATAATTGCACGTAACGTTGATAGGTTGTCTCATAAACTTGAAAGTTCGCTGGATTTGGATCGAATCTGTCCCTTATTGAAACCATCTTCTCACACGCTTCATCAATGTTTCTGTATAAACCAACAGCTGTTCCAGCTAAAATGGCTGCACCTAGACAAGCAGCTTCCTCGTTCTTGGTTGTTATAACAGGTCTACGCGTTACATCTGCTTCTATTTGCTTCCACAATCTGCTTCTAGCACCTCCGCCTAGAGCACGTATCTCCTTCACTTTTATGCCTAAGTCTTCTAGTACTTCTATGTTCCTCCTCACTATGCATGTTATAGCTTCCATAATGGCTCGAGCAAAATGGGCTTTGGTGTGGCGGAGAGTGAAACCGTAGAATACACCTTTCGCTTTCGGATTGGCCTCAGGCGCCATAGCTCCTTGCAGATGTGGAAGCATGACAAGGCCCTCGCTGCCTGGTGCGACTCGAGTCGCTTTTTGCCCAATAAGATCATAGGGATCGATTCCCGACAGCTTCCCTGCCTGCATCTCTTGCTGACAGAAATGATCTCTAAACCACCTTAGAACCATTCCACCAGTAGTGAAAGTGTGAGCCATGTAAGTAGCTGGCTTGGCGAAATAATGGATGGGCATTCTTTCAGATGGATCAAATACCGGCTTTTCCAGTGGAGCGCAAATCGCCAATGCTGCACCTGTATTCTCCGAGAACATGCCAGGCAAAACGTTACCAACACCAATCGCACCTGCAGCTTGGTCCAAAGCTCCAGTTGACACGATAGTCCTTGGAGACAAACCTAGCTCTGACGCGACTGTTGGAAGCATTTCATTTACCGCCTCGCCTGACTCTCTAATCTCTGGCAATTGATCCACCGAAACTTCAAGAAAATCCAGCATTTCGCTCCACCATCTCCTTGTAATTATGTTCCAGTACACGGTCGAACAGAGAAGTGAGCCCTCAGCAACAAACTCATTCGTCATTCTGTAAATGAGGTAATCTTCAACTAGTAAATACTTGTACACTTTTCTAAAGATTTCTGGCTCATTTCGTTTAATCCATAGAATTTTGGAAGATGGCCATGTAGGAACTATCTTGACTTGCCCCGTTATCCTGTAGCTGACATCATCATTGAATTCTTTTGACAGAATCTTGGCTTCTTTTTGTGCTCTATTGTCAAGCCACACTATTGCATTTCGCAGAGGCTTACCGTCTTTATCTATGGGGATTAAAGTCTCCCCTTGGGCTGAAATACCCAGGGCTACTATGTTTTCTGGATTAATTTTTGTTGTTTTGAGTACTTGACAGACGCCGATCTTGACTGCGTTCCATAGAGTCTCTGCTTGAATCTCTACAGCTAACGCGCTGGGCGTTATCAGAGGGTATTCTTGTGTTGAAATGGCAAGGAGTTCGCCTCTTTCATCAAACAGAGAGATCTTTGACGCTGTTGTTCCACTATCAACACTTAAAATATACTTCATCTACCTCTCACTCTCCTAATAACATTTGTACAATAATCTAAAAACATTTTACGCCATTTTGCCAAAAATATTCAAGATTTCTAGACGCTACGCAACTGTAGTGGGAACTCGTTAGCAAAAGGTAAACACTATTCGCAATTATTTGTCCGGCGGTGCTAGACCCCAGCACACTATGGTTTTGTCCTCGCCAACGTTGATCAATTGATGAGGTTCGTCAGGTGGGACAACAACTATATCTCCCTCTTCAAGCTGTTCGCATAATCCCCTATTGGGGAAATGACAGATAACTCGCCCTCTGACAACGTAGAAGATTTCGTCGCCTTTTTTGTGTCCGGGGTCTACCTCACCTCTTTTCCCAGCCAACAAGTCGGAGGTGCCGAAGACGATTTTACCAGTGTTAACGTAAAGTCTGCAATGTTCATCTCCTTCAATGAAACTTTTGGCGTCTTTTTTTCTCACCACTTTTATTTCACTCATATTAATATCAACCTCCCATCTCAATCGTTTTTTCTTATCTATATAAGTTTACATTGATTCCTACAGAATTGACCGGAGAAGGGTAAAAAGATTTCAAAAATCATATGAAACAAAGGTGAAGGAAAGAGTCCCTTATCATAAAAAAGCACCTGCGTAAAATATAAGTTAGATAGCTTCCTTTAGAAGAAGGAGCAGGTGACTTGTAATATGGTTGAGTTCATTTTCTTTTTAACATACAGCGACGTAACCGTTTACAACGCAATTGAAGTCTTTGAAAAGATTAAGGGCACTGGCATCAAATGTGTGGGTTTCAAAGATGTGGGTCTTCCAAAGACGAAGCTTGTTGAATTACATACGAGAATGAAAGAAGAGAACATGACTTCCTTCCTTGAAGTTGTTAGCGCAACCGAAGAAGATAACCTACGCTCCGCGAAAATGGGCTTGGAGTTAGAAGTTGACAATCTAATAGGAGGAGTTTATGTTAGGCAGACGCTCCCCTTGTTACAAGACAAGAGCGTGAAGTATTTTCCATACATTGGAAAAGTGATTGGACATCCATGTCTACTAAGAGGAACAACTGACGAAATTACAGAAGACGCAAAAATGGTGGAGAAACTCGGGGTCAATGGAATAGACTTGCTAGCCTATAGATATGATGGCGATCCGGAACAACTTGTTAAGTCGATACAAAAAGCAGTAGGAATTCCTTTGATCATAGCAGGTAGCATAGACAGCCTCGAAAAAGTGCAAGAAATGGTTGAGCTTGATGTATGGGGTTTCACAATCGGGAGTGCAATCTTCGACAAAAAACTTGTACAAGGAGGGACTCTAAAAGATCAAATAACAGCAGTACTTAAAAAAATAGGATAAAACCAAAAACCATTGATAATAAATGAGCATTTTGTCGACCTGTAGCGCGGTTTTTCGTTTGGCGCCGGGAGTGGGATTTGAACCCACGCGGCCCAGTATGGGCCACAGGCTGTTTGGGACTCAAGCGGATCTCCAGGCCTGCTCCCTACCTGGCTAGGATATCCCGGCACAATGTGAAATGATTGCTGAGTAAATTCAAGTCCGTGTGGTTTATTATAGGTTTTCCATTTGAATTAAATGTTTACGAAATCTTTTTCATGAATGTTTTTGGTTTCATATAGTGTTGCTTGTTGCTTAAGATGGATAAGTATGCAAGGATTCTGTATGGGGCTTCGATGTTGATGGGACATCTCGTGCGATGCCTTCGGTTCTCATGTTGATTGCAGCTTGGTGGTGGCCTAGTGCTTTTCTGCCATTAATACTCGGTAGCCACTTTTCCTTGAGAGAACCTCGATGTTTCCGAAAGTTTCTTGAAAAATTAGTTGCAATCTTCTTCCTCCAACTTTTGATTTCACGACCATCTGAAGTGAGGCCTCGTTTGCCATCAGCTTTGGGGCTTCAATTATCATGGCTTTAACTGTTTCTATGCCAGCGCTCACGGGTGGATTCGAAAGAATACAATTGAAAGTTAACTCTTCAACTGGCTCATAAAGGTGGCCACATCTAGCTTCTGCGTTGCTCAAATGGTTTAGTTCAATGTTTTGTTTTGCAAGCCAAACAGCCCGTACGTTCACGTCTACCAGGATTACGCGTAAATTTGAATTAGAACTCGCAGCTGCTATTCCAACGGCGCCATACCCGCATCCAACATCCAAAACGCAGCCTTTTTCAGGGAGAATCATGGACTCAATCAGCAGCCTAGTTCCCAGATCAACTCGCTTTTTGGAAAACACACTTGAGGCCGTCAAAAACTCGAAGGATTTGCCCCGAAGATACGTGCGAATTATGCCGAGTCGCGCTTCAGATCTTGGATGTGCGGCAAAATAATGTTCTGGGCTTTTGCTTCTTTCAGTCATTCTTGTCAGCCACTTTTCCAGCATTTGGGATATGTACCTCTAGGCATAAGAATCCTTTTGGGTTCCGCAACCGTTCCATGAATCATATTTAGAATGTCCTCTGTGGAAAAAGCAGCCTTAGCCAAAGCCACTGCTTCGCCTTTCAATGTGAAAATCGCGACCATGGAGCCTTTGCTTATTCCAGTTTCAAGATATAAGACGCCGGGAGCAGTCAGATTTGCGCCGTGGCAGACGGCATCAACGGCGGAGTCTCTGATAATAATTTTAGGAATCAAAGCCAAAGCAGCCTCCATGGGTTGGATAAACCGTCTTAAAAGTGCAGCATCCTTCTTCTCCTCCCATTCCATGTACAAGTAAGCCAAATCATGCAAAGTTGCAATGCTGCCGCTTTCCTCAACAAAAGGGCCAGCCCGTGTTCTGCGCAGTTCCTGCATGTGGGCACCGCAACCCAGAACTTCACCCATGTCATAACAGAGTTTGCGTATGTATGTCCCACCCTCGCATCCGACTTTGAAAAGAACGTTCCGTCCGTCCATCTCGAGAAAATCCATATAGTAAATCCGCCTAGTTCGTAGTTGCCGCTTGACCGACGCCCTTAAAGGAGGCCGCTGATAAATTATGTCCTCAAACTCTTTCAAAACGCTTCTAACCTGTTCTTCTTTTGCGTCTCCATGAAGTTTCATCACACAAACGTATTCTTTGCCGCTGTAAAGTAACGCCTGAACAACTTTGGTAGAATCCTCTAGGGTGATGGGCAACACGCCAGTCACTTTGGGATTTCTCTGGCTTAAAGCGCGCGCGCGGCCTCTAGAGTCCCGCCGTGGCCTACATGTGCTAAATGCAGAATTCTTTTGACCCAAGCAGCTACTTCATGGCTTGTCGGGCCGGCTGGTTTGTCCAAGTTTATGACGCCGTAGCGCAGGTATTCTTCAGCTGGTCTTTCATCGGGTTTGCGTCCATACTTTGGATCCGTCGTATCCTCAGCTTTCACCAACAGTTCAAGTTTAACCTCCCAAGGAGCAGTAGTTCTAGGCATAAAGGATAGTATCCTCCTAAATTGTAGAAAAAGGGCTCAGAATTATTAAGACTTTAACTCATGGCTAAGGCTGGCTTGACGATCTGCTTCATTTCTTCAAGTTTGCCAGCGGTCTTCAGCTCTTCTGTCACTTCTTCATCTGATGCTCCGCGTTTGATTTCAACCTTATCACGAAGAGCCTCAACGTGATTCATGTTCACCCTTCTTCTCTTAACCCCTGTAACCATTTTTGGGCCTGTTATTAGAACAAAGCTTTTGTCTAAAATGTCAACTATGACGCACTTTCTTCCAGCTTCTCGGCCGACAAGTTTCACGCAGAGTCTGCCAATCTCTATTGCAGGTATTTCCTGAGCCTCCTATACGAGCGCAAGTAACAAAACCAAGGAACACGTATATAAGCTTGCCATTTTTGAACGCTGATTTAGCTTTCAAGCCATGAAACTTTTGACGACTTCATAGAGAACGCTTGTTCCGAACACAAGGTTTTCTACGGATATGCGCTCGTCTACGCCATGGATTGTTTGCAGCGTTTCGCTGTAAGCTACATCTGGACGCATAGGCTGAAAGCCATAGCATACGCAACCCAGCTTCCTAAAGAAGCGCGAGTCGGTTGCAGCAGCAAATAGCACCGGCGCTACGCCACAATTCGGATCAAACTCTTTAAGAACATCCGCAATACCACGGTAGAACGGAGTTTCCTTAGGCGATTCTGAAGGTTCACTAGCTTGAAGGGTTTCGAACTCCAACTTCTCTAGGCCAACATCCGTCAGCAAATCTTTTATCATATTCATAGCCTGCTTAGGAGTTTGCCCTGGAAGGATTCTGCAGTCGAAAACGGCTTCGCATTCGGATGGAATAACATTCTCTTTCACTCCTCCGTGAATCATCGTAGGCGTAACGGTCATTCTAAGCCTTGCTCGTAGTT
>Ga0315306_10000415_pt1 | contig 20599 bp, 13 predicted proteins | sample TDP1_MG_FD_203803 | JGI IMG/M metagenome (GOLD analysis project Ga0315306, IMG submission 203803) | Freshwater sediment microbial communities from Lake Towuti, South Sulawesi, Indonesia - TDP1 | ecosystem: Environmental > Aquatic > Freshwater > Lake > Sediment | place: Indonesia: South Sulawesi... | reverse complement strand
TGCTTCAGGATCAGGTCTTGGAATTGTATCCCGCGACATCTCAACCATGACAATCTCCCGTCTTAAGCGCTCGATGAGCATCGACGAGACATTGCCTCCGCCATTGCCCCGAACATCGATGATCAAAGCCTTCTTGCGAAGCTGGGGGTAAAAATGCTTCACGAATTCATTCAAGCCCCTAGGCCCCATATCAGGAATATGGATGTAGCCAACTTTGCCTGCTGTTGCTTTTTCGACCTTCTCGGTATTGCTCTCGACCCAGTTGTAATAATAAAGAGGGAGCTCATCCTTGGTAGGAACAACGACAATCTCCCGGCTGCCCTTCTCCTCTGGCAAGGAGTTGATCTTGACTGTGACCTGCTTGCCGACAGTGTTGAGCAGAGCTTCATAGATATCAGCCATGGTGTTTGTCGGCTTGCCGTTGATGGCAAGTATGTACTCCCCTTCTCTAACATTGACCCCGATCTCGGTCAATGGGGAACGAAGGGATGGACTCCAATTCTGTCCATTAAGAACCTTTGTGATTTTATAGTAGCCAGATTTTATGTCTCGGCTGAGCTGGGCGCCAAGCATTCCGACATAGATTCTCTCCACCTGGGGGAGGTCGCCTCCGCCGACATAAGTGTGGCCTATGTTCAGCTCTCCAATCATCTCTCCGATGACATAGGTCAAGTCAGCCCTGTTGCTGACAGCTTTTGCCAGAGGCTCGTAGCGGGCTTTCATCGCCTGCCAATCCACACCGTGCATGTTGGGAGCATAGAAGAAATATTTCATCTGCCGCCAGCACTCGTTGAAAATCTGGTTCCATTCCTCTTTCAGGTCAAGCTTCATCTCCATAGCCGAGAGCTCGAGCTTCTCTGTTATCTTGACCGGAGCTTTGGGCAGGTCGATGATGGCAAAATCTTTTCCCTGGTGGACAAGCATCTTCTTTCGGTCATGCGAGATTTCGTAGCCGTTGATCGAGCCGAGGTCTGTCTCTTTCTGCTCTTTAAGGTCGTACATCTTCAAAGAAGTCTCTCTGTCTCTATCCCCTCTTTTTAAGTAATAGAGCGTGTCTGCGGCAGATGTTAGTTGCCAATAATATCCAACGTCGATGGGTAAGGCGATGATTCGCTCTTTTATGCGCTCTGGGTCGACCTTTATCTTGGCTTCTTTCTCCTGGCCCAGCTGGGGCTTCTTTTCTTCTTCTTTGGCTTTTTTCTCAGCCTGTGCAGTGTCTTTTTTTATAGCCACCTCATCGCTCTTCGGTTCAAAGGGGGATTTCAATTCCTTGGAAAGAGTCACTAAGTAAATTTTGGACATGGAGAGATAGGCATGGTTCCATTCTGTTCGGCTGTAGATAGGATTGAAATCTCTGTCTGAGACGAAAAAGAGGTATTTCCCATCCGAGCTAAAGCATGGCGAATAGGAAGAATACCAGCCGTCAGTGACTTCATGGGTTTTCTGATTCTGACAATCATAGAGATAGATTTTTGTCATGGACTCTTCTTCAGGCATGGCGTAGGCTATCCAGTTGCTGTCCGAAGACCAGGCAAAACTCCCGATCTCGCCGATCTTGGCCCTGGCAACTTCTGTGGCTTTCTTTGACTCGATATCGATATAATTGAGGCGCAAAAGCTTGTCATTCCACAGAATCTTCCTTGAATCTGGAGACCAATAGACCTCATATTTATAGGTATCCGCCCCGGTCGTAATCTGTTGAGGCTTATCAGAGCCATCCTGTTTGATGATATAGATTTCGTCCTCGCCGCTTGCATCTGAGATATAGGCGATCCACTGGCCGTCAGGCGACCATTTTGAGTTGCGCTCATGGACATTCGAGGTATTGGACAGATTTCTGATATTCCCGTATTTGGCCGGCACAGTGAATATCTCGCCCCGCGCTCCGAATAACGCCCGGCTTCCATCAGGAGAGATTTCGTAGTTTGTTAGCCTCTCGCTAACTTTGGCAATCGTGCTCCGGCTGGAGGTCATATCATCGGAGATGGTCACCGGGACTTTTTCGGCCGCTTCTTTTTCGAGGTCAAAGCAGTAGAGGTAGCCGCCGTTTTCAAAGACAATGGCCTTCGGTCCAAGGCTGGGAAATTTGATATCAAACTCTTTGAAGTTGGTCAGCTTCCGTGTTTCTTTTGTCTTTAATTCATAGACAAAGAGGTTCATCCTCTTGTTTTCATCGCGGTCAGAAAGAAAATAAATTCTGTCTCCAGTCCACATGGGGATGATATCCAGGGCAGGGTTGTTGGTGATGTTCTCCAGCTTCCTTGTCTCAAAGTCATAGACCCAGATATCATCAGCCATCCCGCCCCGATAGCGCTTCCAGGTTCTGAATTCACGAAAGACGCGGTTGTAAGCCAGTTTCTTGTCATCAGGAGAAAAAGAGCAAAATCCTCCTCGAGGCAGAGGAAGCTGCTCAGGAATTCCGCCTTCAATCGAAGCAAGATAGAGCTGGCCGTTGAAGTCATTCCATTCGCGCATGCGCGAGCGGAAGACGATATGATTGTTATCATGCTTCCAGCCCATGACAATGTTGTTCGGACCCATCCGGTCTGAGACATCGTCCCGGGAAAGGGTGGGAGTGAAGGTCAGCCTCTTCGGGATTCCTCCCTCACGCGGAATCAAATAGACTTCGCGATTCCCGTCATACTCGCCGGTAAAAGCTATGAATTTTCCGTCAGGGGAAAAGCGGGGAAAAATCTCAAAGCCTTTATGGCTGGTCAGCTTCCGGGCCATTCCGCCTTTCGCTGAAACTGCATAAAGGTCTCCGGCATAGCTGAATACGATTTGGTCCTCAGAGATCGCCGGAAAGCGCAGGACACGTGCTTCATCGGCAGCAAGGGAAACGATGGAAAAGAAAAATAAAATGAAGATTAGGCCGGTTAATTTTTTTAATTTCATCTTGCCTCCTTCTTGAAAAAAATCCCAAAAAAAGAATTTATGAATATATCATACGGGCTATTTCGAGGCAAATCTTGGCGGGCGAAATTGAGTGATATTTGGTTAGACGAGTCAGCGCAACTTCCTGGTTTGGGAAAGAATCTCCTTCCTCTCCTCAGCATTAAACTTTTCGATGGCGTAGCGAAGGGTTGTACGCGGGATGCTCGGACCATGCTCAAGCAAGAAATCTTTGAGCCGCTTTGAATCAGTCTTTCCCGCCTCCTTGAGAAGCCAGCCGTTGGCTTTCTGGACGATATCCTCATCGTCTCTGAAAAGCAAAGGCGGGATTTTATAAACAGTGTCGAGCATTTTTCCTTTGCGGGCTATTAATATAAATGATACAGCCGCTGCCCGCCTCAGCCACTTGTTAGAAGAGGAGGGCCATTCGAGAATTTTGTCCCTGAGCTCCGCATACTTTAAAAGGAGAGAACCCACGACGTCAGGGCAAAGAACATCGACAGCCGCCCAGTTGTTGAAATAATCAGAGGAAAGCCACTCTTCAACCTTAAAAAAAACCTCTTTTAGCAAATCGCGGCTGAATTTGTTAAGTAGCAAAGCGACAATAACCTTAGCCTCAACATAGGGATGGGGAAGAAGAATATCGCCCAGCATGATCACCTCCTCCACCTTCCATTGGGGCTTTATTATTCCATAGACCTGCTTGGCAATGTCGCGCATAGCATGGGCTCTAAGGCCGTAAGTCTTGACAGGCTCTTTGAAAAATCTTTGATTCATCCTCGCCTGCCTGGGATCAGCATTTTCCTTTAATAAGGTCAGGACCAGCTTGGCTATCCTGGCAGGATTGTCTTTTTTCATTCCAATTTTCTTATCCATAATATTTATCCTCTTTAGTTGAAAATAAAAGCAACGTATCCTATCTCGTCGTCAGGAGCAAAGTGACCTGGCGATAAGGAACGGATTATACATTAGTTTTCACCGCGTCATCAAAGATGGAAAACGTTTTCTGATGATATCTTGTTGATTTCTAGAGGATATGGAATTAAAATTCTAGAGCGCGAGGAAGCAAGAATATGGAAATGCTCAACAAAGAAATTAAAGAAGCGACAAAAAAAAGATTCGATGAAGGACTGGAGACGAAAGTCACTCTGCTCTTTTTTACTCAAGAGCCCAGGCGCCTCGTCGTTCCTGAATACCTTAAAGGGCAGGAGTGCCTTTTCTGCAGGGAAACGAGAGCTATGCTTGAAGAAGTCCGTGCCCTCTCGGATAAAATCGAACTTGTTGTCTATGATTTTCTCGGCGACAGGGAAAAGACGGCTGAATACAAAATCGACAAAATCCCGGCCACTGCCGTAATGGGCAAGGAAGACTATGGCATAAGATTCTTTGGAATTCCTTCTGGATATGAATACACAAGCCTGGTTGAGACCATCGTCGATGTTTCCAAAGGAAAAACCAGCCTGAGCCAGAAGACAAAAGATGCCTTGAAGGCCATTGAGAGCGATGTTCATATTCAAGTTTATGTCACGCCAACCTGCCCTTATTGCACGCTCGCTGTGCGCCTTGCTCAACAATTTGCCCTTGAATCCACTCGAATAAGGGCGGACATGGTCGAAGCAACAGAATTTCCTCATCTTGTCCAAAAATACAATGTTCTCGGCGTTCCTAAAACTGTCATCAATGAGAATACTTTTATCGAAGGCGCAGTTCAGGAAGAAGTTTTTCTGGAGCATGTCTTGAAATCCTTAAAGCCGCAGGCCAAGAAATGATCATAAAAAATAACGGCAAGCTCGAGGCAATCTTCTATCCTCAATCCATGGCCATCATCGGCGCCTCGAGGCAAAAAGGAAGCGTTGGCCAGGCCGTCCTGTCCAACATCATCGACAGCCGGTTCGAGGGGGTCGTCTATCCGGTCAATCCCAAAGCCAAAGCAATCCTAGGAATAAAATGCTATGCTAGCATAAGAGACATTCCTGATGAGATCGACCTGGCCGTGGTCATTGTCCCTTCTCGCTTTGTTCTTGATGTCCTCGAAGAATGCGGAGAAAAAAAGGTCAAGGGAGCCATCGTCATCTCGGCCGGATTCAAGGAGATAGGCGGAGAAGGCGCAGAGCTGGAGAAGAAGGTCAAAGAAATCATCGAGAAGTATGACATCGCCCTGGTCGGCCCCAACTGTCTGGGCGTGATCAACACTGACCCCAAGTCATCGATGAATGCCACCTTCGGCACTCCGATGTGCAAACGGGGAAACATCGCCTTCATCTCCCAGAGCGGCGCCCTCTGTGTGGCCGTGCTCGATTACGCTCAAGAAACAAACATCGGCTTTTCAAAATTTATCAGCATGGGAAACAAGGCCGGCCTGACCGAGAATGAACTCCTGCTCTACCTCAAGGAGGACCCCAAGACAGATGTCATCCTTATGTACCTTGAAGACCTGGTCAACGGCAGAGAATTCATGAACATCGCCCGGGATATCACCAGCAGCAGTACCCACTCCAAGCCAATCATCGCCCTCAAAGCCGGAAGGACCCTTCTGGGAGCAAAGGCTGCTTCTTCCCACACCGGCTCTCTTGCCGGCTCGGACAAGGTTTATGACGCCATCTTCGACCAGTGCGGAGTCCTCAGAGTAGAAACAATGGAGGAGCTCTTCGACTATGTCAAAGCCTTCTCCAGCCAGCCTCTGCCTCAAGGCGAAAACGTGGCCATCGTCACCAACTCAGGAGGGCCTGGAATACTGGCCACGGATTCATGTATCCGCTTTGGCTTGAATATTGCGCCTTTCGAGCAAAAGACAGTGAAGATTTTAAAGACTATCTTGCCTCCAACAGCGAGCCTGAACAATCCGGTGGACTTGATTGCCGAAGCGCGGCATGAGCAGTACGCCTCGGCGCTTAATGCCATTCTGAGCGATAGAAACGTCCACTCCTCGATTGTCATCCTCACCGCGACTTCTTTCACTGATGTGGAGAAGATTGCCAAAGCCATCGTCAAGACCTCAAAAGAATTCCAGAAACCTGTCCTCTGCTGCTTTTTTGGAGTCTATGATGTCTCAAGGGGAATCGACATTCTGGAGGCAAACGGAATCCCTGCCTATGGATTCCCTGAATCGGCAGCCAGAGTGCTCTCCGAGATGGCCAATTTCTTCCGCTGGCTGCAACGGCCTCAAACTGGAGTAAAAAAATTCAAGGTGGATAAGGCCAAAGCCGGAGAAATCATCGATTCTGTAAAAAAGGAAGGCCGCTCTTTTCTCTTAGAGCACGAATCCTACGAAGTCCTCAAGGCTTATCATTTTCCTGTAGTCAGTTCTTTTCTGGCAGAGAGCGAAAGCCAGGCTGCACAGGCTGCAGAGCATATCGGATTTCCTGTTGTCTTGAAGATTGTTTCTCCTGACATTCTCCACAAATTCGACTTTGGCGGAGTCAAGCTCAATCTCAGAGATAAAGAAGAAGTCCGCAGAGCTTACCGCGAAATCATCGAAAAAGTCCGCTCTAGAAAGTCAAAAGCAAGAATCCGGGGAATACTCGTCGAAGAGATGGCTTCCGGAGGAAAGGAAGTCATCATCGGTATGAACAGAGACCCTCAATTCGGGCCGATCCTGATGTTCGGGCTTGGTGGAATCTATGTCGAAGCCATGGAAGATGTCACCTTCAGGCTGGCTCCCATACGGGAGCTGACAGCGATGGCCATGATCACCCGGACCAAGGCCTATAAAATCCTCGAGGGCTTTCGAGGAGAACCGGCATCCGACATCGAGGCCATAGCCGAATGTCTGAAGAGGCTCTCCCAGTTTGTGACAGACTTCGAAGAGATCAAAGAGCTGGACATTAACCCGATGGTTGTCTACAAGAAAGGAAAAGGCTGCGTCATCGTCGATGCCAGGATCATCATCGGAGAGAGATGATGCCGATTTGGTAAAAAAAAGGGGACAGTCCCTTTTTTCTAAAAGGATTTTTATTATGTATGGAGCTTTTTTTAGCAGAGAAAAAGGGGACTGTCCTTTTATTAAAGTGGCCTGTCCTCTTTTATTTTTTCTTACCATCAGCCTGCCGCTTCAAGCCTATGTTGGGCCTGGAGCCGGCTTCGCCTTCCTTTCCTCCTTTCTCGTCCTTATCCTGACCTTATTCCTAGCCATCTTTTCCTTTCTCTCCTGGCCTTTCCGCTTTCTCTTCAGGCTAATCAAAGGCCGGAGGGCTTATAAAAAAAGCCACATCAACAGACTGGTCATCATCGGCCTGGATGGGCTTGAGCCCAGCCTTGTCGAAAAATACATGGCCGAAGCAAAGCTTCCGAACTTTTCAAAAATCAAAAAACAGGGAAGCTATGCCAGACTTCAAACAACGACTCCGGCCATCTCCCCTGTCGCCTGGTCCTCGTTCATCACCGGCTGCCATCCCTCAAAACACAACATCTTCGACTTTCTCAGCCGTGATCCGCGTAGCTACCTTCCCGGACTTTCCTCGGCCAGAATCGGAAAGCCAAGAAAAACTCTTGAACTCGGCAAATACAATATTCCTCTTTCTCGGCCTGAAATCAAAAACCTGCGCAAGAGCATCCCTTTCTGGAAAATTCTGGCTGACAGGGGAATCTTCAGCACCATCCTCAGAGTGCCGATAACATTTCCCCCAGAAAAATTCCAGGGACATCTCCTTTCCGGGATGTGCGTGCCAGACATGAAGGGAAGCCAAGGGACTTTCTCTTATTACACTTCGGATAAGGACGAGATAAAGGAGAAGGAAGGAGGAATGTGCATTCCTCTGGCAACAAACGGCAGCAGAATTGAAACCTACATCTCGGGTCCAGAAAACAGCCTGCTCAAGAAAACAGAGGAAGTCCGGCTTCCGCTTGTTGTTACCATCGACAAAGAAAAAGAGGAGGCGCTTTTAGAGGTTTCGGGACAGAAACTTAAACTGAAAAAACAGGTTTTTTCCGATTGGATCAGGTTGACCTTCCGGCCCGGCCTGGGAATGAAGGTCAGAGCCATCTGCCGCTTTTATATTTCTGAGCTTCATCCTCATTTCAAGATGTACTGTACCCCGCTCAACATCGACCCTGAGAAGCCGGCTTTGCCCATCTCCCATCCCTTCATCTATTCTATTTATCTGGCGAAGCTGCTGGGAAGCTTCATCACCCTTGGCGAGGCCAACGACACCTGGGCTCTCAACGAAGGAGCGCTCAGCGAACAGGCGTTCCTCGAGCTAACGTACTCCAACCACAGGGAATGGGAGAAGATGCTCTTTAATGCCTTGAATAAGGTCAAGAAAGGCCTCATCACCTGTGTCTTCGAGACAACAGACAGCATCCAGCACATGTTCTGGCGCTATCTTGACAAGGACCATCCTGCCCTTCGAAGCAGCGAGGCTCGGCTGAGCGAGAAAGTCATCGAGGAGCTCTATCAAAGAATGGATGAGCTGGTAGGAAGAGTCATGGAGAGAATTGACGAAAAAAGCGTGCTGATCATCATCTCCGACCATGGATTCAAGTCCTTCCGCCGCGGAGTCAACCTTAACTCCTGGCTCTACCTCAACGGCTATCTCAGCCTCAAGCACGGAAAAAAGGAAAGCGGAGAATGGTTCAAGCATGTCGATTGGGAAAAAACAAAAGCCTATGCGCTTGGGCTCGGCGGCATCTACATCAATCAAAGAGGAAGGGAGGCAAAAGGAATTGTCGGTCAAGGCGCAGAGACGAAGGCTTTGAAGCAGGAGCTCATCAGAAAACTGAGCGGCCTCAAGGATGAGAAATCTAACGCCACCGCCATCAATAAAATCTTCGACCGCGATGAGCTGCCGCCAGGCCCTTACCAAGAAAACTCGCCTGACCTCATTGTCGGCTACAACCAAGGATACAGAATCTCCTGGGACTCAGTGAAAGGAAAAGTAGACGGCTCAGCTTTTGAGGATAACGCCAGGGCCTGGAGCGGAGACCACTGCATCGATCCCAGGATTGTTCCAGGCGTTTTTTTCTGCAACAAAAAAACGAACAGAGCCAATCCCACGATTGTCGACATCGCCCCCACTGCCCTCAAACTCTTCGGGATTGAAGTACCTTCCCATATTGATGGCCGGCCGCTCGTCGATATCAAGACTCTTTTTTCAATTAATGATAAGGAAGCATCCTAGAATGCACAATATTAAGATGCTTTTGAGGGTGAGGGTTTGGGGGTGAGGAGTCCGAACCCTCAACCCTCACCCCCATCATGGTATTGCGTGATAATTCCTAAGAAAGGAAAGGCAGGAAAGAAATGAGCCGAATCAATAGAAGAGAATTCATCAAACTCGGGCTCACAGCCGGCTCTCTTTTAGCTTTGGGAACGAGTCCGGGATTAGCGATAAAAGCTTTTGGCAAAAAAGAGACTTCGAAAAAAGTTCTCATCCTCGGCTTTGACGGCCTGGACGCGCGGCTTATGCGCTTGTGGATGGAAGAAGGAAAGCTTCCCAATTTCCAGCGCCTGGCCAGCCGGGGAGATTTTCGCTCGCTCCAGACAAGCATCCCTCCCCAGAGTCCTGTGGCCTGGTCGAATTTTATCACCGGAACAGACCCTGGCGGGCACGGTATCTTTGACTTCGTCCACAGAGACCCAAGCCATTACATTCCTGAATTCTCGGCCTCCAGGACAGAAGAGGCCAAAAAAAATATCCGTCTGGGTAAGCTTGTCCTCCCTATCTCAGGAGGAGAAGTCGAGCTGCTGCGCAAAGGCAAAGCCTTTTGGCAGATTCTGGAAGAGTATGACATCCCGGCCACGGTTTTCAAAATTCCCTCCAACTATCCCCCTGCTCCGACAAAGCAGCGAACAATCTCAGGCATGGGGACTCCGGACATACGGGGAAGCTACGGCTTTTTCAGCTATTACACCACAGAGTCCAAGGAAATAAAGGAGGATGTCGGCGGAGGAGAGATTTTTAAAGTCGATGTCATCGAGAACAAGATAGAAGCCAGGCTCCCTGGTCCGACAAACACCTTCAAAAAAGACAGGCCGAAGTCTTTCATCGACTTCAAAGTCTATATCGATCCTATCAGCTCTGTGGCCAAGGTCAAAATCCAGGACCAGGAATTTATCCTCAAAGAAGGAGAATGGAGCTCGTGGAAGAGAGTCCATTTCAACATGATTCCCACTCAAAGCGTAAGCGGCATCTGCATGTTCTACCTCAAGCAGGTTCGCCCTGAGTTCAAGCTCTATGTCTCGCCGGTCAACATCGACCCGGCCAAGCCAGCACTCCCCATCTCAACGCCCGAAAAATATGCACAAGAGCTGGAAAAGAGGTTCGGGCCGTTCTTCACCAAAGGGCTTCCGGCCGATACCTCAGCCCTTGACAACGATGTTCTTGACGACGGCGAGTTCCTGGAGCAGGATGATTTTGTCCTGGAAGAGAGCGAGGCTCAATTCGACTATGAGCTTTCCAGGTTTTCCTCAGGTCTTCTTTTTTATTACTTCTCCAGCACAGACCAGCGTCAGCACATGTTCTGGCGGCTTATCGATAAGGAGCATCCGGGCTACGACCCAGACCTGGCTTCAAAATACGGCAAGACAATCGAAAATATCTATATCGAGATGGACAGGATGCTGGCCAAAGCCATGGAAAAAGTGGATAAAGATACACAGCTCATCGTCATGTCTGACCACGGTTTCTCCCCTTTCCGCCGTTCCTTCAACCTCAACACTTGGCTCCTGGAGAACGGCTATCACGGCCTCAAGAACAGATGGAAGCAGACTCAGGAATCTCTTTTCCTGAATACGGATTGGTCAAGGACAAAAGCCTACGGCCTCGGTCTCAACGGCCTTTACATCAACCAGAAAGGAAGAGAAGGAGAGGGCATTGTCGAGCCGGGAGCAGAGAAGGAAGCCCTTGTCCGGGAGATCGCTCAAAAATTGGAAAATTTCAAGGACCCAAAAAATGGAGAAAGGCCGGTGCTGAGAGCCTATGTGGCTAAAGATGTTTTCAGTGGTCCATATGTAGAGCAAGCACCGGACATCATCGTCGGCTACAATTATGGTTACCGAATCTCAAGCTCTTCTTCTTTGGGCGGAATGCCGAAGGAGATTATAGAAGACAATCGTGCCAAATGGAGCGGGGACCACTGCATGGCTCCCGAGACAATTCCTGGAATTTTGTTCACAAACTTCAAGGTCGAATCTGAATCCCCGGCTCTTTATGACCTCACGCCGACAGTCCTTCAAGTCTTTGGCATTGAAAAGCCAAAGGAGATGAGAGGCAAGCCAATATTTTAAAAAGGAGAAAAAATGGGAAAGGTAAAGATAAAACTGGAAAAAGATTTGATGGAAAAAGTTAAGAAATACGCCAAGATTGCCGGCTATTCCTCTCCTGAGGAGTTCATCACCCACTGCCTGGAGAAAGAGCTGGCAAAGCTTGAGGAAGCTGAATCTGAGGAAGTGGTCAAGAAAAAGCTGAAAGGGCTGGGGTACCTATCGTAGAAGAAACGAGAAGCTGATGAAAAAGTTTGTTATGGATCAGGCTGGATGTCTCGAAAACACGCCGCATTATATTACCAGGCGAAGGCAGAGCGGTGAGAAAGCCGTGTGGAAGGCTAGGCGGGCATGGTTCCTCGACCGAAGGGAGAGGAGAGCGAAGCCTGGAACCGAGCCGCTTTTGCATCGCTGGGGCAAAAGCGGCGTGCTTTCGAACCACACTGCCTTAGCCTACCATACGGTTTTCTCGACACCCAGGCTGATCCAATTAATAACACACAAATGATCTGGTTTTTTAATTTCGCCTTCGGCAAGATTTTTGAATTTATATTTTTTCCTTTCCAGAGAATGAGCCCCTGGGTGGCGATGGCGCTAATTTCATTCCTGACATCGCTTCTCATGCTTCTTTTCTTCCGCCTTTTTTCCAATCAACATGGGATTCGAACAGTCAAGAATAAAATAAAGGCTCATCTTCTCGAGCTCCGTCTGTTCAAGGATAGTTTGAGCCTTTCTCTCAGGGCCCAGGGAAACATCCTCCGCTATAATTTAAAATACATCGGCTACTCGGCAAAGCCCTTGTTGGTGATGTTCATCCCCATTGTTTTGATCCTTGTTCAGCTCAATCTTTGGTTTGGATATCAGGCTCTATCGCCTGGACAGGAGATAATCGTCAAGATCAAACTTGTCGAAGGCCAAAATCCGCTGGCCATCAACCTTGGCCTTGAGTCCTCAAGCCTTGATATCGAGACCCCTCCCCTCAGAATTGAAAGCGAGAATGAGATAGACTGGCGCATCAAGGCCAGAGAAAATGGCTCTCATCAATTGACTTTGACTGTCAATGGAAAAAAATTCACAAAAAAAGTAATCGTCGGCCAGAGGCCCCTGGTCAAAATCTCGCAGGCAAAAGTGAGGAGCAATTTCATAGCTGAGCTTTTCAACCCTGGAGAAGTGCCTCTTTCGAGAAACCTTCCGTTCAAGTCTGTAGAAGTGCTATATCCAGCTAAAAATATGAATCTTTTCGGATGGCATATACACTGGCTTATCGTCTATTTTGCTTTATCCATCATCTTCGGCTTTGCCTTCAAGGGTGTCTTCAAAGTCGAAATCTAAGTCGGCCAGCTATTCCCATATCATCTTATGAACTGCCAGCTCTTTATAACCGCTCTCTTTCTCCTGGATGCAATAGAGGCGGTGGTTTTTGGCTCTAGCTCGATTCAAGTCTCTGCCTGGATACATCCATGAGCCAAACCCTGGAAGACTCGTTCTCGTGATAAAAATGCCGTCAGAATTAAAAACATCATGAATAAATTCATGTTTATTATTGCCTGGTTCATAGGTCTTGACATAAAGACGTCCTTCTTCATCCAAAAAGAAATAATGGAAAGGAGGCATTTTGTCGGGGATGATGAGCTTGTCCTTGAAGCGTCCAAAATTGACAATTAAATTTTCCTTGAACTCATCAGGAAGGTCTGCAGGGTTATATTCTTTCCTGATTTTTTTTAATAATTTGCCGTCCAAATCATAGGTCAAAATTTCATATCCCCTATTTTCATGCCCTAAATAGATCATCCCATCTGTAACTTCAATTATAAAAACACGAGGTGAGCCTTTCTTCTTCTGCTGTGTGAAGGCGACAGCTGGACCATAATCACATCGATCGAGCTCTTTTATCTCTTCAAATTTTGAATTGTATAATTCGAGAATGTCGTAGCGGTGATTTGTCGAAGGGTCAAAATAGTCACGGAATTTAAGATAGTTTCCATTTTCAAGAGGATAAAAAGCAAATTGACCGGCACCCTTTGAAACCAGTCGAGTTTCTTTAATTATCGTCCCCTCCCTGTCAAAAATATACAATTTAAATACACCATAATCTTGAATCGGAATTTCATCTTTTCCTGTAATATTTAGATACACAGGGGCTTGAATTTCACCCGGACCCTGACCTCTCCTCCCGAAAAGAGTTGCAAAATGTCCGTTCTTGTCAAACTTGTAAACCAAATTTTTGTCGCTCTCCCGTTCTTGGAAAAAATAAATATTCCCCTCAGAATCAACGTCAAAGGCTCTGACATCGGTTACTCCCAGTTTTGCAATTTCATCTTCCTCGGTGTCGATCGTGAATTCCTCTTCAAGATGAAGTGAGCTCGGCTCTCCTTTAATCTTATAAGGCTCAAGATGATTGACAATGACTTCCACTCCATCTTCCATAATCTTCTCTACTATTTGCTGTCTTGGGCCACAGTGAGAAAACAGCAAGAGAATTGAGATGAGATAGATCAATTTTTTCATTTATTTCCAGTAGCTGGAGACGAATCTCTCCACTTCAGGAATCCCGCCCTGGTAGATGAGATAGCCGTTATGAGGCTCGCGCTCGGTAATCTCGCCGGCAATAGGCGTGAGCATGATTTTTTTGACCTCTTCCAGACTGCTCGTCTGGCCCAGCGCCCAGCCTAGCTTCACATAGGCGACCTCAGGAAGCATGTTGCCACCCGGTACAACGCCCAGCTCTATGATGTCTCGGCCGGTGTCATAGACAAACATCTGCACATAGCCCCACAGAGTCTGAACTGTCATATACATGGCAACGCCTTTCTCGTTGGCCCGCCGCAACGCCGGATAGAGAGGCTTGTTGACATGGCCGAGACCTGTTCCGGCAATCACGATGCCCTTATAGCCGTTGTCAATCAACGACTCGATGATGTCGGGCTTCATGTTGGGATAATAATAGACAATAGAAACCTTCTCTTCAAAGGCCGTGTTGACCTTGACATTTCTGTCGCTCCGCCTTCGCTTGTAGTCACTGCGGAGAGGAATAATCTTCTCCCTGCTCACCATGGCGATCGGTGTATCCCCTATTGTTCTGAAGGTCGAGCGGTAGGAGGAGTGCATCTTGCGCACCCGTGTGCCGCGGTGGAGCAGGTCGTACTGGTCGCTCGTCGGTCCGAACATGCAGACCACGACCTCGGCGATATCGCTTTCAGCCGCGGTCTTGGTGGAATTGATTAGATTTAGGGCTGCATCCGAAGAGGGCCTGTCGCTCGAGCGCTGGGAGCCGACCATGACAATCGGCACAGGGGAATCCTGGACCATGAAAGAGAGGATTGCGGCCGTGTGGTGCATGGTGTCTGTGCCGTGGCCGATTACAATCCCCTGCACGCCTTTCTCAATCTCCCTGCCTATGGCTTTTGCCGTGCCGACCCACTGTTCAGGCCCCATGTTCTCGCTGAACACGCCGTAGAGCTTCTCTGTCTCAAGATTGCAGATATCGGCAAGCTCAGGAACAGAGCCGTAGAGCTCGCCCGGCGTAAAAGCTGGAATCACGGCGCCGGTCCTATAATCCAGGCGGCTGGCGATGGTGCCGCCAGTGCCGAAAAGCTTGACCCGAGGCTTCTTTGGGTCATAGGGAAATTCCTTCTCCGGTATTTTGTAATGCGCCTCTTTGTAGCCGATTTCTTTGATTTCGGTGACTGTACCCACGGTGATGCCGACGTTGTAGCCGTTGCGCAGCTTGAGGACGATATGTCTTTCATCCGCGGTCTCGGAGCGAGGAAGGATGATTCCCGTGAACTTGCCCCGGGTGGTTGTCACCTCGGCATCGCTCCAAACACGGACTCCTTGCGCTTTGAGAAGGGATAGAGCTTCCCCTCGATAGCCTTTATAAATATCGTTCATGTCAATTCCCCTATCTTGACGATTTTAATCCTGATGAGTTGCTCCCAAAGCCTTGAGCAGGAATGAGGCAACTTTTTCTCCGGATATTTTCCCCCTTATGCCCTTCATCAGCACTCCCATCAAGTAAAGGAATTTCTTACCGTGGTCTTGAGGTTGAAGGTTTTTGTATTCTTTAATTGTTTTCTGAATCAAGCTGTGAAGCTCGTCATCGCTCAGCTTATAAATTCCCATGCTCTTGATGGCTTCTGCCGGCTCCTTGCTATCGGCAGTCATCATTTTAAGAATCTCCAAAAAGGCTTCCCTGGCGAATTCCCCTCCACTGTAACGCTTCAGCAAATCCAGCAAAGATTCATCGCTGAGACGGGAAACTGGAAGCCCTTTCCTCTGCAGATGTTTCAGCATCTGGCTGAGAACCACAGCGGCGATCGTTGGCTTTATGGAAAAAGTCTGGACAGCCTGCTGGAAAAGATTTGCGCGCTCGTCAGCCACCAGCTCCTGGATGATTTCCCGAGAAAGGCCGAGCTCTTGGTAATACTCGCGGCGCTGCCAGGGCGTTAAAGGAAGCCGAGTCTTTGCGCTCTCTATTCTTTCCTCGGCGAGCGGCACAGGAGGCATATCCGTATCTGGATACATCCTGTCAGGTCCTGGCAAAATCCTTTCGAAGCCGTTGATGCCTGAAACAAAAGCCTGCCGCGTCTCGTTAGGAATGCCTTCTGCCGCTTCTGCGGCCCTGATGATAATCTCGCCCACAGCTGTTTCTGAATCCTTGGCATCCCCCCAAACCAAGACTATAGCATCACTCTTTTTGCTTTCCAGGGCTGAGGCGACCTTCCTCCATTCTGCCGAAGAGAGAGGATTATCCTTCATTTCGTTGTGGATGATGTTGGGAAGCTCGTCGAGGCAGGCGATTACCCGCACTCTGTCTGAGATCTCGTTGGCCAGGTTTCTTCCTGGCTGAAGCGGGAAAGTCAGGAGGCCTTTGTAATCCGATAGCCCAACAGCCATGATGCGCCACCCTCTCTCCAGAGCGCGGCGAATCGGCGTGAAAGAAGTTTTCTTCAGAATGCCTGAGACTTCAGTCGATGATGACTTGAGGGTGTCTTTTGTAATTCCTCTTTTATGAAGTTCGGCTCTCAGTTCGAGGAGATTCCATTGCCTCAGAGCTTCGAAATGTGTCAGCCGGGGGATGTATGGAATTTTGTAAACGCCCTTGATCTCCACTCGCGTCCCGCCTTCGACACTGACATTGACATCCTGGCGCGCTCTCCCAATTCCTGTCCTGACTTTTCCAGTGCAGCGCGCCAGCTCTCTGAGGAGCTCAGCGACCTCGGCCACTTCCCAGGGAGCTCGCATGTCGGGATAAGTTACAACCTCGGTCAAGGGGATGCTCAGCCGGTCTGTTTTGAAGACTCTTCGATGCCCGATGTCGCTCACCTGGCGGCAGGCATCCTCTTCCAGACCCAACTGCCGGATGTTGATTCTTCGCTCCTTGTATGGAATCCAGCCGTCAGTGCCGAGGATGGTCGTGCGCTGAAAGCCTGCTGGGATGCTTCCATCGAGGTACTGCTTGCGCGAAATGTGGAGCTCGCCGACGATGTTGCAGTTGAGGAGCAGGGCAACTTCGAGGGCGATGTCGAGGGCTTCCTGGTTAAGCTCGAAAGGAGGAGTGTCATCCATCTCGTAGGTGCAAACATTGTTTCTGTTGAGCTGGTAGACGATTTCTTTGCGAGTCTTGAATTCCATGATTGCAGTTCCGTCGTATTCCCCGAGCTCGGAGAGCGTGGGCCGCATGTGCCTCAGAACTTCGGCATGATAATCCTCATAATACTCTCCGGCAGGGCAGCGGCAAAAAAGCTTCTTCTGGGTTTTCAACTGCTGATGGATTTCGAGACCGGACTTGAAGCCTATCTGGCGATAGTCTCTTTCCTTGAGGTCACCGTAACTGAAAATTTTGGGCATGAGTTAAAATCACTTGAGTACGAATTAACTCTTATACCACATCGAAAACCAATCCTTCAAGTTCGAATCTTGACCGTTCCTGCGAGTTTTTCTATATTAGTAAATAATAATGTGCAAAACAAAATTGATTTCAGGCATGGTCTTCTGCATTATCCTTTTGGCTTCGTGGCTGCAGGCCGAGAATCTAGAAAGAATAATTATACAAACTCCCTTTAAGCCAGTAAAAACGGTATATCCTGATTATCCAGAAATATTAAAAAAGGAAGGAGTTGCAGCCCGAGTGCGCCTCTTTATTAGCATTGATAGAAAGGGCAACGTGACCAGAGCTACAATTGTGAATTGTCTCTATCCTGAATTTGAAAAGAATTTCTTAAAGATATTCTCGCAGTGGAAGTTTGAACCGTTCATCCATAGAGGGGAGCCAATACGCACTCTTGGGCAGATAACGGTCATTTTTTACCCTGGAGAATTGAGCCCTTCGGCAAAGAAAAGCGAATCCATGATGAAACCCATAGAGGAGGAGTTGGCAGTTCCCCTCAACGAAGAATTGCAGATGGTTCTCGATAAATGCTCTGAGTATTGCCTAAAACTCTCCGAATCGGCCTTGTACTATGTCTGCTATGAAAAAATAAGCGAAAAATTCAAGAGAATTGAAGAGCAAGAAGGCGTAGGATTAACACTCGCCGGCTCTCCTGACCTTGGTCCCAATGAGGTGATGAAAATAGATAATAAAATCTTGACGCTGGGAGGCACCGAGAAGCATGTCTATCTCTATGACTACCAGTTGATTAGAAAAGAGGGCAACATCAAAGAGAAGCGTGTCTTAGTGGAGGAGGACGGGAAAAATGTAAATTTGGGGGATTTTCCCAAGGGAACAAAACAATTTTATAGCCTTAAGCCTATATTGGCGCCAATCCAGCTTCTCAGCATCGAACAACGCTCAAAGTTCTCTTTCAAGCTCGCCGATGATGAGAAAATCAACGGAAAGCCGGCTTATGTTGTAGAGGCTTGCTTAAGACCGGAACAGGCTGGAGACATCAAACGCGGCAGGATATGGGTGGATAAATCGGATTTCCGAATTGTCAAGGCCGAAGTTGAGACAGACTTTATTGAAGGATATGAGAAAATCCTTGGGGAATGTAATTATTATTATCTAAAACCCCATTTCAAATCCACACATTATTACGAAATCGATAAAAACGACCTCCTCTTTCCAAGCCGATCAGAAATCCGGGTTGAATATTCAGGTTTATTAACTGAGAAGAAAGCCCTTAAGTCGAAAGTCGAAGTCACGTACGAAAATTACAAGTTCTTTACCGTAGATGTCGATCACGAAGTCATAAAGAAGAAGATCGAAGCCTTGTTTTCAAATCGCAGCAGACTGACACTCAAGTATGCGATACGATCCTTGCCATTCATTTTAAGACATTTCTGATCGTCTTCCAGGCCAAACTGGTTGATATAGATTCTTCGCTCCTTTTAGGGAATCCAGCCATCAGTGCCGAGGATGGTCGTGCGCTGGAAGCCTGCAGGGATGCTTCCCCCAAGATACTGTGTGAGCGAGAGGTGAAGCTCGCCTGTGATTTTTTCCGGGCTCGAAAATGGTGCTCAATAAGTCCTCCAAATAAACCTTTTCCCGCATTGCTTTAGCTTTCCAGGCTGGGTTGAGGCGGTCCAAGAGACGTGCTTGGGCCATGCCGCTCAAATAAAACCGAAGGTCTTCTTTCTGCTGGCCTAAATATCTCTCTAAGCGGACGAAATCCCCCTGCAAATAAAAAGGGAGGCCAGGCCCATAGCGTATAGAAGCTGATTTACTGGCGCTCGATGCAGCCAATTCGTAAAACTTAATTTGGACATATTCCGCAAGCCCCTCCAGCCATTCCAGTTCGACTTCATAAGCAACAAGGTCAGGGCTGATGGCTGATTGCTGGCGACGCGCTTCGCGGATAGTCAAGAATTTCTGAGCCAAACTGCGCGCTTCGGCATCCTCTTTCGCCCTCAGCGCTTCAGCGAGCGCCGCTCCTTCGCTATTCCAGGAGGAAGCAAAGTCATTGTCCTTATAGGGATAGCTGCTTTCAGACTTATAGACAGCCATTGCTCTGGCGAAGCGCGCAGGAACGAGATTAGCTTGATAAGCATGGAACATTTCATGAAGAAGCCCGACAATGTGAAAGTCCACGGTAATTTTAAGCGGGCTTTGGCTGTTCATCCAGTCGAGAGTCCCCATACTTCCAGCCCAACGCGTCCCGATTGATACGGCAAAAGACTGTGGATTTTTGGCAGCACGGCGATAATATGGCCGTCCCATAAAATTATCTTCTTTGACGACTTCCCAAGAGTTTGCTGGATTCTCTTCTCCAACGAGAAATTCATGACTATCATTATAGAGAATAATGGGAATGACGGAGCCGCTGAAACCAGGCCAAACTTGATCACCGAATTCAGCCTTCAGCCGTAACGCCTCGGCAAGCTCTGCTTTGTCTGCAGCATTCAGCACTGGATTTTTCTGAGCGGGATTTTGCAGGCCGGCTTTTTCAGAGTTTTGTACAGCTGGAACCTTGTAGTTAAGAGTCGAGAACATAAATAGCATCAAAAATCTTGCCCAAAATTTTTTCATTTTATTTACGCATTTCTTACATATCGGAAGTTAAAGCGTGTCCTGAATTTCGACTCCGAATTTTGGGAATTAAGTGACGTTTCCATGAATCTCTTCCCTGAATTCAGGCGAATATTCAAGATTAGGTAATGTGTCCCTAAATTTCACAGGAATCAACTAATGTGGCCCCGAATTTCGTTCACGGAATTAGAGTCTTATATCCCCCTAATTCGTGGTCCGACCCGAAGTATTGTGTCCCCGTAATTTGTTAGAGGTTCTTGTAGTTCAGCATGGCGTTGAAGATGAGAAAGAAAGAGCCGTGGGTCTGGTGCCGCCACATCGGGTTGAAGCTGAACATGACCACATGGCCCTGGCCGAGAGCTGCGTCGAGGAGCGCTGGAGCACCGGCGAGCTCTTCGCCGTGATCCAAGCCGCCGCTGATCAGGAGCTCATTGACGTTCTTGGCAAAGCTGAGGATCGTTTTTGGCCTTGGCATCTGGGCAAAAAAGCGCCGCTCTGGAGCCTGCTCTTCAGCCTGGCCTTCCTTCTGGGTTTTTCTAAATTCCTCTACAGCCTTCTGTCCAAGGTCCCGGGGCCTTCCCTGCGGTATATCAGCATCGTTGACTGCGCCCCTTCCCGAGACTCTTCCGCCAGCACCAGCACCGGCAAAAGGCGGCATCATCCCGAATCCCCGGCCGCGCATGCCCATTCCAATACCGAATACCGGCGCCTGGCTGAAATAAACTCCAAGTGTATCATCATAACCATAGACGATAGGGCTTGCCTTTTCCGTGACTTCGGTCTTGTAGACGCTTCCTCGCGCCCAGAGGTTGGGAGTATCTTTGACTGATGCTCCCTGTGCCAGCCCGAAATGAATCGGCAGCGAGGAGCTGTTGGCAAGTGTAATGAACAATCCGCCCTGTTTGATGAAATCCCTGAGGTGCAAAACTCCTTCGAATTCGATGCCGCCCCGCATGTCATCTGTTGAATCCTCGACGCCGATGTTGGGAGTGAGGTCGGTTTTCTTCCAGGGAATCGGCTTGTCGCCGCTGACTCCCTGG
>Ga0315306_10000414_pt1 | contig 20605 bp, 26 predicted proteins | sample TDP1_MG_FD_203803 | JGI IMG/M metagenome (GOLD analysis project Ga0315306, IMG submission 203803) | Freshwater sediment microbial communities from Lake Towuti, South Sulawesi, Indonesia - TDP1 | ecosystem: Environmental > Aquatic > Freshwater > Lake > Sediment | place: Indonesia: South Sulawesi... | reverse complement strand
AAAATCCAAGACGAAGAAGACTGTCTGAGTTATGTATAGAATAATACCGTATAGGAAGTGAGGACTTATAGCTGATAGACTGTTGAGAGATAAGTGGATTTCCATATCAATATCTGGATTGTAATAGTAGTTGTATGTGACTTACCGTTTCAAGTTTATCTTTCTTGTTCACGATAGAAGGCAGCAGCTAACTTACAATCTTATTTTAAGATGACCTTGGCGTGACTCTAGGGATATGTGGGTTATCTTAGGTGGAGCTTCTGGAATCTCCTTCGGAGGGCGGGCTGGATATCGAAGTCGAAGAAGGCGTTTTGGTGGACCTGGTAGGCTTCCATCTAGTAAGACGTATGTTCCGCGAACAGGTCCATACCGTACGAATCCGCCTTTGGGAGTTATCTCTTTTCCGTCTGCGCCTATCTTTAGAATGCGTTTGTTGTATTCTGTTCTTTGGAAGTAGCCCATCTGTCCTGCCCTGGGAACGGTGTATGTGACTCTTGCGGGATGCCAAGGTCCAAGACACGCAATACCTCTCTTTGTCTTCCGAGACTTAGGGGGCAGAAGCTTTACGCCCCAGCGTTTCACTGGGCCCTGAAACCCCTTACCCTTGGTTATTGAGACGACGTCCACGAATTGACCTTCTTTGAAGACGTTTATTATTGAAACTGTCTTTCCAAGTAGTTTCTTTGAGTATTCGAACTGGTCTTTGATGGAGGCTCCGTCGACTTTTATCTCCATTAAGTCGGGTTTCTTCTTTGGAACTCCTGAGGCTAGTCTCGGTTGGGTTGCAACCAAGAGGCGGAACTCGATGATCTTGGCAAGGTTGTCCTCCATTGTCTTCAGAGGTTTCTCAGGATCCGGGTTCTCTGGAGGTTTAACAATCCGATTGAGGTCTTTGGGTGGCTCTTTCAACCAAGCCTCAGTGAATGTTTGCAGGCCAGACTGATTTTTCATATAGGCTTTGACAGCGCATACTGTGACAGGCGGGACATCAACAACTGTGGCGGGATGGATAGTCTCTTTTCCGAAGTTTGGAGAACCTTCCCTATCATCGACCAAGAAGATATAAGTCATCCCAGCCTTGTAACCTGCGAATCCCAAAGGAGTTGGACCTTCTGCTACGCTTGGCCAGTGGCGTATTCTTGCAACAGCCCGTGCAGCTCGTCCTCTGGGCAAGTATGCTAGTGAGCCGCGTCTTGGGGCGTGCTTTTTCCTGTGACCCATGGTGGAGCCTTCTGCTGGCCGTGTGGTTTCGTCTTCTTGAATGAGAGCATTGTGTAATAAAGGTTACGAATCAACTATTGAAAGATTACTAGAAACCATTTATGGGCGCGCGAATTATTAACTCCCTGATGCGCTCCAGCTACAAATGGAAAGAAGGGTCTACTCGCTCAACCTTGTAGTTCTTTTTCTTCTTTTTGGTTTTCCTTTGGAGCTTGGACAAGTGTGCTTCACCAGTCTTTACTTCGACTACCTTGCTTTCAACAACCTTTCCAGTAAAGGGATTCCTTCTTCTAACCCGAAAGTCGTGACCTTTACTTGTCCTCTCAACTTCGTATCCTCTCAGAGCATACTTCATCGTAACAAGCCTTTCGCCTGCTCTACCTTTTGCTCGATTCTCTACTAAGACCTCTCTCTTCCTTTGCTTTTTTGACTTCTTTTTGCCAAGAATGTAGCTTATGAGAGAACTATGTGGCATCGTCATCATTAACTAAATCTAGACTTGACTCTTAACTTTTTTCCTTGGGATTGCGCGCGTAAACAATCCAACCTCTTCGTAGATACAGATTATTAACTCGAAAATGTAATAAGAACAAAGAACTTGAAAGTAAAAGATGGTGGTTCTTACGCCACTTGATTTCATAGGAGATGCAATCTGTCTTAGTGGTTTGACAGGTACGAAGCTAAAATGTGATGTAATAGGAATATACTACTGGTTTTGGTGGGGCATCACCTCTGGAGGACCAAAAAGAGAGCACAGGTATCCTACAGCTATAGTGGAATTGAATGCAGCAACCGGTGAAGATTACATAGAAGAGACCCACGAAACCGTTCTCGGTTCAGCAGGTCACGCCCTACAACTCAAGGGAGAAAAAGCGCCTCATACAAGGAATCTAAAGTTAGTCCTAATTGAAGAACATCCTGGTTGTTACGCTCACTTAAAGAACGTTATCAGACGAAGATGGCCCAGTATTTCTATAGACGAGGCTGAAGGCCCCATTGCAGAGAACACTTCAAACATCTACCTTCTAAATAAAACACTCGACGAAGCCCTCGAAGTAATCGGAGAACTCGACCTCGGCAACGCTCTTTACTTTTTCGACCCACTTAGAAGCGTTGAACACAAGACTATAGAAGCGGTTGCTGGTTCACGAATGGACCGCTTTTACAAGACAGGAACTGAATTCATCATTTTTGTTTTCACTTCAGACTGGTTTCTGGGAAGAGATGAATTTGCTCCGTTACCTTGTACTACTGAAGAAAGTACTTGGACTGACGCAGAGAGCGAGACCGTCTTAGAAGCAGATTCCCTCTTCGGGAACACTGAATGGCGTATTCATGTTCTAAACAACGACCCTATTCAAGATAGAGAAAGAGCACTGTTAGAGCTTTACAAGAATAGACTACATAAGTGGTTCAGATACATTCTCCCAATGCCATTCAAACCAAAGGAAAACCAAGTTTTTCACCTAATTCTTTGTTCTAATTTTGAAACTGGTGTGAGGGCAACAAGAGATTTTTACTGTTCTAAAACACGTAACCCGAGATATTCTCCAGATAATCGCAGTGCTTATAGAAGATTCAGGGGACAACACCCCGAACTCCTTGTAGGATTGTCTGGGAAAAAACGCCCACTTCAATGGCGTATTCTGTGGAAGATAGTTCGAGAACATGAAGAGGGAATTTGTGATATCATGTGTGCAGATCTGGTAGACATTGTTCCTGACCCATTCCAGAGGCGAATTCTCCTGGACTGGCTTGAACAAAAAGAGTATCTAGATAGAATCGGCGTTGAAAACGCGTGGGATTCTTCGATAAGGCAATATAAGTTGAATTGGACGGTCCTTAAAGAAAGATTAGGGGTTGAGAAACCGTCTGCTTTCACACCCCTGTCTCCAGAGGATGTGTGAATCGCGATGACAAAAAAGCGCGAAGAGAAAAAACGAAAGATTACGTCTGGCACGAAAGAATGGGCGGATTACAATGTCAACTGCATAAGAGGTTGCCTTAACAATTGTCGGTACTGCTATGCCAAGGTTATGGCTAAGAGGTTCGGTCGAATTGGCAACAGTGATACATGGGATAACATGGCGATAAGACAGGAAGTTGTTAGAAAGAACTATAAGAACCGACCTGGCCGAGTGATGTTTCCAAGTACCCACGACATATTTAATATCTCACCATTCAAGGAGGCTTGTTTTGCTGTTCTGAGGAAACTGCTAGAAAGTGGAAATGATCTGTTGATTACTACTAAGCCCAGACTTGTAGTAATCCAGGAGATAAGTCATAGATTTGGCAACTACAAAGACCAGATGGAATTTAGATTTACCATAACATCTAACAATGATAGACTTCTAGAGTTTTGGGAGCCCAACGCGCCAAGATTCCATGAGCGGTTGGCTGCTCTGAAATATGCTTTTGGAAAAAGGTTCAAGACGAGTGTATCAATTGAGCCTTTCTTGGATTATGACCCCACAGAATTAGTTGAAGAAATAATACCTTTCATTACTGAATCTATATGGATTGGAAGGATGAATTACATCCCTCGCAAAAACCTCTCTAAGGAGGAAGAACCGTACTACAACGAGATTCGAAAGAATTATGTGACGAGTCATTTGAGGGATATGTACAACAAACTCAATGGGCACTACAAAACTAGATTCAAAGACAGTATAAGAATCCAGCTAGCCATCTAGCTTTCTGTATATGTGCTATGAGACAATCAATTTACATGCATATACTACTCTAACTCGATGCGCGCACACATTGTTTCTATTTGTTTTCGTATTCATATTCTGCCCAGTATGGCTCGCTTTTCTTTATTCTGTCGTCAACTATCACAAGAACTGGTATGACCTTTTCATAAGGTTCGTTATGCTTTTTCATATCGTGTTCAAAACATGCAACCTCTTCAAGAAGTTGACTAAAGGCGTATCTCCTAGTACTCTTCGCTTCCACGGCATAATATACCCTACCTTTACGAAACAACAGATCAAGGCGTTGCCTTTGTCTTTTCTTCAGTGGTAGTGTCGGATGATGGAGTTCACCCACTCCTACAAGAATCAAATCTTCATCGACTATTTGTGAATTTTTGACTATGTATGTTTTGACGGCATCCTCTCCCCATCTTTCGAAAAACCAACCAAATTCTGTCACAATATTCTCTTTAGGGATAGGTACAACCCAAACGTTCTTTTTCGGCATCCTTACACCCTGATTGACTCAACCCGTCTCAAAAACATATAAATCTTGTGAGCACGTTAGAATTTCTTGAGTCTGAGACGCGCATCTAGGTCTTGCATAGAAAGTTGCTGACCTTTAGATTGTGTGTTTTATTGTTTTTGTTGCGTTTAGGAAATGTTCACGCTCCAGCTTCGTCTCTCCTTCACACTCCGCCAACAACCCAGCAGTACGCAAAATGTCAAAACAAATCCGTATATTCCCAACCTTAGAAGCAGCCTCACCAAGCTCCTAACTGCCCACAAACACAATATTGCGCAAAAGAGCCACTGTAAAACAAGCCACTCATATTTGAATCCTAATTGGCTCATACAGAAGACCTAGGTCTAGACTAGGCGCACACACACGCACCCAACATCCTACAAACAATTCAACAAACCCAAACAAGCATAAACCGCCTCCTCCGTCCTAACAGTCTCAGTTCCCTGATTGGGAATCATATTAACAACATAGTCCACAACCTCACCCAACTCAAGATGCTCCCTCGCCACGATCTCATGTAGGCCTTCAGTCGGCGCGCCAAAAGCCACCAATATATGATGAGACTTTTGCCATCGTCCAGCTAACTCGTCCTTCACTTCCACGAAAGGAACACCATATCGTGATGTCGCAATCACTAAGTCGAAAGGCCGTATCTTCACTAGCTGCCCAAAGGGAATGTTTGAAACCGTTACACGGTAACCCCAATACTCCTTGACCTCCTTCTGATCCGCAAGAGTAGCTCTCGGACGCTTCCCAACTTCTGTAATCCTCACAGTGACCCTTTTCTCGATTTGAAGCCCCACATCGGGAAGAAGAACTGGACGCTCCACACCAATATCCACAAGCGACCCATTTCTATTTGAAGACACAACAACCCCCTCACGATACTCTCCAACAATCAAATCCTCCATCCTGTCTGCCAGGGGATGATGAGGCGTGCGTAGTGGAGGAAGAATCCCCGCATACCGCAGCTCCGGCCTGATCTTGAACAGTCGCTTCCGCAGGTATTGTGGCGTCTCCATGTAGGAAAGGATAATGGAGATGAGGCTGGCGTCTCGGCTCTGGTCAACACCTAGCAAGTCAGGAAATATTATAATCTCATTCACTCTAAAGATAGCGGCTGCCCGACCTATCAACCCAATTTTGAAGGATTTCTCTCGAAGATGTGGAATATCCGAAACCAGAGATGCTGGCACAGCCATACCAAGCTCATAACCGTGCTTCATTCTTATGTGCTTCCTTCCATGTATACATAAATCGAGACAATTAATAATATGCGTAAAATCCTAACGTGTCTTGATGGTGAGAAGATGTGCAAAACCACAATTCTCGATCAGCCAGATGAGGTTAAGAAAATCGACAAGAGCAGCATGCTAGACCATTGCATGAAGTTCCCAGAGTACTGCGAAGACGCCATAAAAAGAGCGAGACAAGTCAAAATACCTATGGAAGCGGAGATTTCGAAGGGATTCTCAATTAGATATGGCAAACCAAGAAACATCCTGATTGCCGGAATGGGAGGCTCTGCCATAGGGGGAGAGATGCTCCGAGGCTGGCTACGAGATAAGCTTCCGGTCCCAGTGGAGATTTGCAGAGACTACAATCTCCCAGCCTACGCATGCAAAGATACCTTAACATTTGTGATCAGCTATTCGGGAGAAACACAGGAGACACTCAACGCCTTTATGGACGCTACCCGCAGGAGATGTATGACTATAACCATAACTTCTGGAGGACATCTGCTCTCATTGTCTAAGAAACTCAACATCGCTCACATGATAATACCAGATGAATTGCCGCCACGCGCCTCATTTCCCTACGTATTCTTCCCCCTCGCAATTCTACTTAACAAAATGAATATTGTCTCGGATTTAGAAGGAAACTTTGAAGAAGCGATAAGTGTGCTCAGAGGGGTTATTAAAGAGAACTCGCCAAGCGTTCCTGTGGAAAGTAATCCTTCCAAAAAGTTGGCTTTGGAATTGGAAGGAACCATACCTGTGGTTTACGGGTTTGGACCCTACGAAGCGGTAGCTCATCGGCTGAAGACCCAGTTTAACGAGAACAGCAAGCTTCTTGGCACGTATGATGTTTTTCCTGAGCTTAATCACAATGAGGTTGTTGGGTGGGAGGCGTCAGAAAGCCTTACAAAGAACTTCTCTGTCATACTGCTCCGTGACCGCGAAGAACCTTCTGAAATAGAGTGCAGAATAGGACTCACCAAGTCTTTGGTGTCAGGCAAGGCTGGGAAAGTGCATGAGATTTATGCGAAGGGGGAGGGAAGACTTGCCAAGATGTTATCTCTGACCTCTATAGGGGACTTTTTGAGTGTCTATCTGGCGGTTTTGAGGGGTGTTGATCCGACTCCTGTGAAGAGTATTGAAAGGATTAAGAGGGGGATGAGGGAGAGGTTTGATGTTGCTGGGAAGCTGGGAACTGAGGTTGAGAATATGCTTTCATAAAGCTTTTAAGTGGTGAGCTTTGTGATTACTGATTGTTGATCTTTATGGAGCCCAGCAGGAAGCCCCTGAATGTCTTGACCAAGCAGCTGAACGCTTACATTGAGATTTTTCTGAAGAACGGCGTGGTTTATGGGGGTAGGATGGTTAGGTGTGATGGGCACATGAATGTCTTGTTGGATGGGGCCACTGAGAAGGTTGATGATAAGTTGAGTGCTAATTATGGTAGTATCCTGATTAGGGGCAACAATGTTCTTTTTATCAGGGTTGATGTTGTTCCCCCTAAATAATCTGTACATGCGTGAGCAGTTTTAGATCCCCGCACTGTCTTTCTTTCCTTGAATCTTCCGATTTTTTATGAAAGAGCTTAGAAGTAGTAGTTCTCTTCCTAGATTTTTGTCCTACTACTTCTGAATCAGAACCTTGGGGCTGAGATACAGGAGATCCAGAGCTCAGATCCATGACCTGGAGCCTGTGCCGATGAGCCATCAAAACAGCTAGAATCCTCTCCTTGGCTCTCGGGCTGATCGGTGCTGGTGTCCTAGGCTCCCGTACTGGTGGGGTCGCGGGGATTTGAATCCCGGCCACATGGTGATGTCTCCCGCAAATCCCCCTCTTTTTTTGCTTTGTCTTTTTGCTCAAGATCGTTGAGCAGTTATAAGGGTGGTTGAGCAGTTGTTTTGCTCAATGCTATTGAGCATTTATATATCTCATTGAGCATTTCTACTTGAGGAGGATATATGCCTAAGGTTAAGAATATCTTTGGACCGAAGTCTTCTAGGGTTCTTCGAGTGCTTTTGGTGAATTCTGGTAGGGATTGGACTGAGAGGGAGATTGCGCAGGAGGCTACTGTTTCTAACGGGATGGCTCATTATGTTAGCAGAACGCTCATCGATTTGCAGATTGTTGTTAGGAATGAACGTAATAAGCTCTTATTGGCTGATCCTTTGAGGTTGCTGAAACGGTGGGCTGCTTATCATCAGTATGACCGTATGAACGAGTTCTTGGACTATTTCACTTTTGAGAGGGAGATAGATCAATTCATGAAAAGTGTTGCAGAGCTAGATTTGGATTATGCCGCTTCTGGGTTGGTTGGGGCTTGGCTTGTGGCCCCGTATGTGAGGCCGGTGAATGTGCATCTTTATGTGTCAGATGAAAATGTAGCCAAGGAAATCGGTGAGAAGCTAAAGTTGAATCCTATGCCTAGAGGTGGGAATGTGAAGTTTGTGTTGCCTTATGACGAGGGAGTTTTCTATGGGACGCACGAGGTTCGTGGCGTAAAGGTGGTTTCAAATGTTCAGCTTTATGTGGATCTTTATAATTTTCCTGCGAGAGGAGAGGAGGCATCGTCCGCTCTTCTAGAGTTTATTCTTAAGGAGTGGCAGGCGAAGAGGAGGGGTTAGCAGAGTGTATGATCGTGATGCGACAGGGACTTCAAAGGGTGCCTTGGTTGAGTTATGTAGGGCTCTTCGTCAGTACCAGTCAGACATGGTTCTTGCGGGTGGCTGGGCACCATATTTTCTCGTAGAGGGGTTCTTTGATCATTGCGGCTCTGTTGACATCGATTTTGTGTTAAGACCTAAGATTGTTGAGCGTTATGAAGGAATCAAGCAGATTTTAGAGAGGCTTGGGTACGAGACTACTGGCAGCGTGTTCCGTTTTGAAAGGACTATTGCTTCTCGTGAGACAAGCACTGAGCATAGGGTTGAAGTGGATTTTTTGACTGAACCCGAGGGCGCTGAGCGGCTTCCTAGAGAGTGGTTGGCTTCGGTTCAGGGCGATCTGAAAGCTTGCGTAATCGAGGGTTGCAGCATAGTCTTCAGGCATTACTATGAAGTTGAGCTTAGGGCTGTTATGCCGGAGGATGGTGAAGCCTCAGCTAGGTTTAGTTGTGCGAATATTGTTGGCTCGTTGACTATGAAGGGGTTGGCGTTGTATCGGATGAAGGACAAGGACAGCTATGACATTTACGCTGTAGCGGGGTTTCATGGAGGGGGACCGGAACAAGCTTCAGGTGCGTTTATGAGCATTCTGAAAGGGAAGGCTGCCTCCAAGGCTACACTAAACGCATTGAGTGAGATCAAGGATGTCTTTGCTTCACTGGGGTCTCAGGGTCCGACGGCTGTCGCTAGATTCATAGGCTCAGAAGATGCAAGAAATGATTCGCACCAACGAGTGGGGACATTTCTCCGAGGCCTCCAAGTCTGAATGGGCATTGGGTATGCTTCGCTGCGGCCAAATGTTCAGTAAATGCCGAAAAGTCCTGTAAACAGCGAACTTTTTTCATCATATATTTAGGTGTTCGCGTTTCCTTTTGCGTTATTTTTCTTCTTGACGAGGGCTGTCGCGTAGTCTGTGGGAGGATGGATTATCTCCACCTGATATGCCTTTCGGGAAATGGTGTCTACAACCGTCTTGACCCCCGAGAAGTCGTAGTTGTGGAAGAAGACTGCCGTTTCATCGTGCATGAGATGTTTTGAGTTTTCCTAGTCGCTCTTTACTGTTGGGTAGGAGTGGCCTCCGTCGATGAAGATTAGGTCCATCTTAGGTAGGTTTCTGAGGGCTTTGGGGAGGGTCTTGATTGAGTCTCCTTTGAAGAGCTTGAATTCGCATCCTGTCTTCTCCAGTTTTTGCTTCACCTGTTTCATCTGGGAGTCGTCATTCCCTCCGAAGGTGTCGAATCCGTAGTATTCCACTTCTTCTGCTGGGAAGGTTTGGCTAGCGACCATAACCATTGTCCTTGCGTTTTCACCGTCTGCGACACCGATCTCCATGATCCTCTTGCACATATTCTGAAGAATGTACTCGTTAAGAAACGAGTGTGACCCATATCGTAATCTGTTAAGCTTGGTTTTTCCCATTTTTTTCACAGGTTGTGAGATTCTGTCCACTCCTTTTTTAGCAATGAAAAGCAGACGTCGTCTCTGAATTGTCCGTTGAAGTAACTTCTCTGCCTAAGGACTCCTTCCTCTGTGAAGCCAAACCTTTTTATGAGTCTCATAGATCTCGCATTCTTTGAGTCGATAATTGCTTGGATCCTGTTCAACTCCATCTTTTCAAAACCATATCTTAAAACAGCACACATCGCTTCTATCATAACGCCTTGTCCCCAGTGTGCAGGATCCAAATCATATCCGATTTCCGCCCGATGCGCTGTTCTGTTCCAATCATAGTAGCCACAAGTTCCTATAAGCTCACTAGTTCCTTTTCTGAGGATTCCCCAGCGAATGCCCATGCCTTCTTTGAACGGTTCTATGCAGTAACTTTCAAGTTCTTCTTTAGCTGCCTCAAGGCTTTTGGGTCCTGGAAAGCAGCTGCCTTCTACTATTCTGTCGTTGTTGAAATGGCGGAAATAGAATTCCACATCATCAAGCGTCATTTCTCGTAGGATCAGTCTATCCGTTTCTAGTTGCGGAAATCTCCTATTCTCTTTCATGTTAGCCATCTGTCTGTAAACACCTTCCCCAGTTTGTCAGATCAACGCACAGATATTCTTTATGTGCACGTATGCAAAAAATGGATTGCTGAAATACCGAATGCGGGCGCACAGATGATCTACAATTTAGTCGAAAATCTCAATGGTATGAAGCACCCCATCTTCTTTTATAATTCTTCAAGCGTTATCTACAGGTAGTTTGGGATGATCTTATGTCTTCGTCCTTTCTGACTAGGCGGATCAAGAGGACAAGTGAGTTGCTTAGGGTAGGTGCGTCGGGTCAGGTTTTCGAGTATGAGGAGCGGTTTTGGTCTTTGAGGGGTTTGTATGATCGGTTGCTTTCAGGATACATTGTTTCTGAGTTCAGCTATCAAGGAGCCTATGACACAGCTGAGAAGTTCTTTGGTTCTAGAAAGGTTCGGTTTGCTGGTGGGGTCGCGGGGATTTGAACCCCGGACCTCGCACGCCCCAGGCGCGAATCTTAGACCATACTAGACCACGACCCCACAGAGGCGAAATAATCAATAAATTGTTCAGGCTTAAAAACCTTGGACATTCAAGGAATATAGCTATGGGCATGTCCCAACCGTATATGATCGCTTAGAAAAGGAAAAACTTCCCCCGACTATTTGCCAAAGTATTGCTCTAGAAGGAACCACCAGTTGGTGAATTGGGCAAAGTCTGTCTGCTTGTAGTCATCGGGATAATACAATAGATTTCTGTTACGTGGGAAATATATGGTCAATCCGAAACCGCCATCTATGTGCAGGCCGGGATTGCATTTTGAATATATGAACCCAGATGTCTCTAAGTTATGGACTATTGGACTTGTAAGACTCCTCAAGTCTTCCTCCATGTTTTCGAGTTTACGGACGAAGGCGTGCAAGTCGATATATGGACCAGATATCCAAGAACAAGAGTAGTACCTGTCTGCCGAGTTCTTTGCTCCAGTAACTGCATTTCTATATTCATCAAGATTTGTAATTAAGGCACTTGCTAGACACGCAAAGTCCTCTACTAACGTTCCCAGCAAACGGAGATCTATCGCTGCAAGAGTCACGTAGTTACGGTAGTACGTATGTTTGTAAGACTCCATATAATCATCGACTATAATTCTCCCGAACGTCGCCTCATCCACATCCGGATCGGTCGTCAAATCCTCCAGAATTGTATCATATGGCCATCCGTACCAAGGGGTATAGTCCTCTGATGCGACCATGACGCTCGCCTCGTTTCTGATTTCATAGGCTACGTCGACGCCTGCCATCAAGCAAGCGTCAAAGCCCACCAAATTGACGACGAAACCGTCTAGTGCTTGTTGAATCTCTTCGAGAGTCAGGTGGTCTTCTGGGTGTTCGTCCCAGCAACATCCGAACCACATGTCCCCATGGTCCCATAGGACTAGAGCATATCTCTCCGCCCTATATGTTCTCATCGAAAATTCCACAAAGCTTCTAAGAGTAGCAGGTTCTCCCGTATTCACCTCTCCCAAATCCTTGACAACCGGGGAGGCTATCTTTGTCATGTCAAAATCTTTCTCGACGTAGTAGATTTTAGAATCCTGGACGCTTATACGGTCTAATAGTGCCACAATGGCTACTTCAGGCGTGGATCCTACAAGCTCCATCTCGTTTAGGTCATCAAGGGCAGCAGGATCTAAATTGTTATCGGCAGCAAGATACGCCATAAAAGTCCATTTTCGTGTTTCCCGCTTTGTTAGTGCTGGTCGGCCCATCACCGTACTCACTTGAAAGATGAAGGAAGCCAATAGGATCGATAACAAAAGAGCAGTTAGATTCCTAAGGTTCAACGAGGGTCTCCTCCTTGAGTGAGGAGCATAGACACTAGTGACGAATTTAAGGATTGTGAACGATTTTTCTATGCTTTAATTCATCTTTCAACAACGCATCGGATAATGACCCGAGAATTGCCATAGTGGACCAGACTGCATTTAGAGAGATACACTCATTTTCTTGTCGACCATTCTGTCTATTCGCTGAATTTTTGGATCAGTTCTTTGTACGTATCTATGACTGACTTGCTCAAATTGTAGCTTTTTTCTGGAAATCTCTTCCAGCAGGGGCTTCAGATTAGGAGCTCTTACCACCCATTCACCGCTGGCTTGTTTGGCAACGAGTCTGCTGTCGGTAAAGTGTTCAACTTCGCCTCTGCAATACTTCAAGCATCTATGTAGACCCTTGGTCAGTGCCTTATACTCTGCTTCATTATTTGTAGCCAGACCGATGCACTCCGCATGCTCCTCGAGAGGCTTCCAACTCTCATTGTAGATGCCAAACCCAATCGCGGATGGACCGGGATTGCCTCTTGAGGCTCCGTCTGTGACCAAAAAAACCTTTCTGTGCATCGACACAGACTCCACGTTCAAACGGCTTTCATTATCTCTCGCACTTCCCTCTTAACCGTCTCAACAAGCCTTTTGGTGACCACTCCCTCAGCCGCTGCACATTCGAGCTTCTTCTCATCCACCTTCCCAACTCTGCCGCTCGGCCATATGCAGACATCGACTTCCAAGTCGACGTAACGAATTCCGTATGGGTAGAGTTCTATGGGTGTATTCAGGTTGATGTAGGTTCCCTTGTGACGTCCATCCTTCGAGAAGTATCGAGTCTTATAGTGCCATCCCCCAATCTTGGCTTCAGTGACTGCACGATCACCAGGCTCCCTGCGGGTTCCGAGACCATCATAGGTCCCTTCGCCTCTGACGACTCGACTAAACTCAATTAGGGATGCATCCTCATCGAAGGCTTCAACCGAAGCTTCGCCTAAATGAAAAACCTTCCCGTCTAACTTCACATGCTCTATATCTATCATAGAACCTACAGTCGGGAAACTAGCGCCGACAGTCTGCCTAAAAAGCCTCTCCACCTCCTCAATGGCGCTACCCTTCTCCAGCAACTTCTCCGCCATATCCACAGCCACCGAGAAGTTTCCCCCACACGCCTTGTAGTAGTGATGCCTAGCCATAGTCTTTGTAACGGACTTCCGAATCTCATCCAACTTCTCCTTCGAGACGGCTGGAAACTCCACATCCAAAAAATGGCTGCCCTCCCAAAGTTCTGCTGGAGCCGCTGCCTCTTCAGCCCTCTCCAATACGGCTTCTCCCTCTTTCGCAAGATGAGCTATTTCCTTCTCCAATTTCTCAGGCGCCTGATCTTTGGCTGCTGTACGCCATATGATGCCCCAGTTCTTGGGAGCCAACTCTCTTCCAAGCTGAAGGAGTCTTGATCGGTTTTGGGGGTCTCGAATCTTCCGGCTAACCTTGATTTGTGTTTCGGGTATCAGGATTGCGTACTCTCCTGGAATCTTGATCTTTGTTGTTAAAGCTGGTCTTCTGGCTCCAACTCTTCTCCTCTCAACTTGGACTAAGAGTTGTTTCGTATCTAGATCTGAGACTTCGTTTTTCGAGATTCTGCCTGTTGCTGAGCCGATGTCTACTAAAAAAGAGCCGGGGCTTTCGGTTTCTATCATCCCCTTGTAGATTCCGTTGGCTGTGACTGGCCACTCTCTGATGATGACATCATGGAGATGGGACTGCAGTATGGATTTGAAGATGTTGATGGATTCTGTCCCTCCTGAGGCGCGAACTCCCTGTCGATCACGCCGATCACGGACATCGAGCTCGGGTGACTCGTTCCGTTTTTCTATCCCAAATCGCTCTTTCACACTGAGAGATGGTTGGACTATCTCAAAGCCATAATCGAGAAGAAGCTTAGTTAAGGCTGTTGAGTACACGCCTCGGACTCGAGCTTTAGGCAACCAAGACCCTCTCTTCAAGGAACTATTTTTTCAACTCGATAGAGATCCCCCACCTTGGAAATGTGAAGTTTCGCATCTAAGATTTTCTGAGCCAGCCATATGTTTGTGTCCAAGTGGTCGGTTACGGTTCTGGTTACGTAGGTTGAGTTACCATCTGCCAAGGCCACGTAAGGCACGAGCATGTCTGCAAGATGCACATCAGCAGTTGGTTTAGCCTCCAACTCTTTACACAGGTTTTCGGCAGCCTCCTTGCCCACAACCTCGCTGGGCTTTCTCAGTTCGCCGATCGCGTCTCCTCCCAGAAGCACTCCAGTGCTAGTTTTCGCCCACAACACAAGCGAGCTACCCTTCTGAAAAGGGTTAGACCTGTCATTGACTACTTGAATATTCACCTCATAACCTTGAGCTTTGAGATGTTTGTTGGCGGCGATGGCTTGACGCTCCGCAACCCTTCTGTCTTCCAAAAAGGTGCAGACAGAGACTCCTTCCACTCCTTCTAGGACGCCGAAATCTTCAAGGCTTAAGGGACTAAGTCGTTGACATGGCTCAACTTCCAAGGAGACTTCACCCATGCCCTTCGGGTAGTAACCATACTTCTCGATGTCCAAAGACACCTTCAAACCCATTCGCCCAAGCATTGGAAGCAGCACATGTTTTAGATAATTGATGGTGGGGGAATGACGAACATCTGTGCCGCCTCTGGTTATATGGACTCGTACAGTGTGTTCGGCAAAGGCGCAGAGGGGCAGAATAGTCAGCAGTAGCATGGGGATGCTGCCTGCAGTGCCGATCTCAGCACGTATGCTGCCTCCTTTGATCTCCCGCGGTCTAAACCACAGTTCTTGGGAATTGAGAGTGGCGCCTTCCGTCTCCGCATCACATAGCTTCGCAGCTGTGAGGACAGCTTCTAGGTGTTGGGGGCGTAAGCCTGGTTGACTGCGTTTCTGGCGGATGTTGTAGATGTGGAGCTGTTCTCCTAAGACGCCTGCCAAGGCTATTGAGAGGCGTAGGATTGTGCCGCTGCCACTCTTCTGGCTTCCATCAACCTCCAGCACTTTAAAGCCTCAAATCCATTTTCAGTTTAAATAGTTCCTTCAAATTATTATCGTTGGCTAGTATAAAACAGATGAAGAGTCATCTAAAAAACTTGTAAGAAGCGTTCAATTATATTCTTTCGTTAAACGATCGTTTGCCAAGCTTTTCTATTCTCATAGCTCCTCTTCAATACGTGATATTATGAGAATTGAAATAAGGTTTTTGAGAGTGGCATCATAAGTTTAACACGATACTCGCGAACTAGACCCAGAAAGAGACGGAAGAAACGCCCAACGTTTCTCCTTTCTCTTTTGTAGACTGTAGAGTGATTCTGGAGATAATTTATCTAGCGCCTTTATGTCTTCTTGAACTTTCACAGTTTAACCGGTCAGATTCTACGTGATATGTGGCTGTTTTCGGTACCCAGGTAAGAGGAAAGGAGATGTTCAGAGCTCCTGAGAACTCGCCTGGGCTGGAGATTGTGTATCGGTCAACAAAAGATATCAAGGAAGTCATAACAAACATGCCTACACTTCATATGTCCCTGCTTGGAATATAACGAAAATACACAACTTACTTTGATTGGCATAAAGGCTTTACCTCTATCTGATTCTAGACATATTTGCTGTCATTCTCATGACTGTGAGATCATGAAAGATCCAAGGTCATATTGGCAAAATCCTTCACTAGCCTCTGAATTGTCCAAAGAACAAAGACAAAAAATGACTGATAAATTTCTTGAGCTTTTGGCAAAAGACAAAGAGAAGAATGCGGAATGGATGAGCAAAGTCATGAAAGAGAGAAATCAGAAGTTGCCCCAGGCATGCGGACGCAGTTCATAAGCCCAGCTTATCTTATCTCATAGAAGAGAATTCGAATCACGTTTTCAGATACAGCAATACCAGCCTCTCACAGATTATCTAATCCATCAGCTTCTTTAGCCTTCCCGAGCAATTTTTATGACACTCATAAGTCTACGACTGGGTTACAAAGACATATATAACTTGGTATCAGTTCTTAATTGTCTAAAATAATTATGTGCTGAGGGGGATTTATGAGCGAAAGGAAGTTAAGCATCGAAGAGTTGTTAGAGAGGATTGAAGAGCTTCTGAATGTTTTGAAGCTAGTCTCTAGAGACCTCTCTGATATTTCCAAGGAACTCAAGGCTGTGGGTGTTCCGGAGGCTGTGCCTACGCCTCCAGAAGGACTACGCACGACCGAGGATGTTCGCGTGTTGTTTCCAAAGGATTTGGGGGAGATGCTGACTTTTGAAGAGAGTGGAGAATACATTGTCGTGAAGCCTCGTCAGTTTTTGGGTTCTGAGAATTTTGCCAAGATAGCCTCTATAATTCGTGAGGCAGGTGGGGAGTATATCAGCGCTGGGAAAGCTTCACATTTCAGGGTTCCAAGAGAGATGTAGAAGGATTTTACGTTTTGAGTCATGTACATGTTCAAGTATTTAGCTAACGCATGCGTATGTTTCTCATTCTTTTTTCTCTAAGTACCGAACCCAGAGCAAGAGAATCATACCAAGGACGAATTTTTCGATCGAAAAATAGGAAAGAACGCCCATCTTTCCTAGAAAGGACGCGATGATGTTGACAGCACCAGCCATCCATATCAAACCTAATCCGCCTATACAAGCGATGTCTCTGGGCTTCATTCTTGGATGTTTTCCCCCTTTATGAGAAAATCGCGGAGAGCTTCTAGGTCTTTCTTGTTGTGGACAAGGCTTATCTTGATAGGTGTTACGGAGATACGTTTCTTCTCTCTAAGGGCGTAGAGATCGGTTCCAGGGTGATCATTGGGATAGCTGGAGAGAGCCCAGCTCATTATTTTGTATCCGTCTTCTTGGTTTGTGTGGATGTCGCCATATCCCTTGTAGGAGAGGTTAGTGATTTCTATCTCGTTGGATTCAGCTTTCTCTGGGACATTTATTGAGATTATGTCAACGTCGTGGGGCATCCCGTTCCTAAGCACGTATCTCGCGGCTTTCTCCGCAAGAGTTGCTGGTAGTTCGAGTTCTTCGATTGTAACCTTTCTCTTCTCCACCTGCTGCTCTGTGATCTTCTCTATGCAGTACGAGACCGCTATAGCTGGCACTTTATGGATGGCTGCCTCAAGGGCTGCGCCGAGCGTCCCTGAGTTCAGCAAGTCATCTATTCCGAGATTTGGACCCAGGTTTATTCCAGCGACAAGGAGGTCTGGTGGTCCTTTCATGATTTTATTCATTGCAAGAAGGAAGGCGTCTGCCGGTGTACCTGTTGTAGCATAGGCTTTGGAACCATCTGCCAAATGCGTTTCCCTTAATTCTATTTTTTCCGTGGTTAGAGCTTTCCCGACTCCACTTCGCTCGTCTTCTGGTGCGACAACCAGCACATTTCCAAGCTTTTCCAGTCGTTTCTTCAGAATGATTAGACCGATGGATTGTATTCCGTCATCATTGATCAGAAGAAGGGCAGGCATGTCATGCTCTCCAGTTGCATCGCATCAGAACTTGTGTTTACTTTTAGGATTAATTTACCTATCGGATCAAGTACCTAGATAAGTTCTTGCATGGGCATTGAGTTGCTGGTTCTGAGGGCTGTCTATCTTTAGGTCTCTCAATATGTACTCTCGAAAAAGTCCGTTTTCTATTCTCGTTCAGTCTTGGGCGTATCGATACAAGCCGAAACCAACAATCACCATGATCAGTCCGAGAACACTCTGACAGATCAGCATCAAAAATACCATACTGGCACGCCGAGTCGACCAAGAAACCTGCTTGTAAACAATAATACAACAAAGCCCATGATTAGGCTTGTCGCGCCACCGCCTATCAGTATGTAGCTGGCTATCTCATAGCCTCTGGGTTTTTTACAAAGTCTCGGCGGCTTCTGATCATTTGAATACATAGCCGTTTGACAGAGAGAACTCTCATATAAACATGCATGTGCATGCGCAATTATCGTTTTTCAATCTGCTCGAGTTGTTTGAAAGGACCACTCAGATTTTCGCCTTCTAGTATATCAATGATTACTTTGATGTTTTCTTTAATTTTTTCTATTTCTTTTCTTATGCTCATCACTTCAAATAATAGAAAGACATTTCCATATTTGATGAACTGACTTACTCTCTCAGAGATGGTTTGCTCACTCAACGTGTCTCCTACCTTGTCGAGCATTTCCCTCAGAAGAATCTCTTTCGAATTCATCTTGATCAGAGTCAGATCAATTCCAAAAATGATAAGGATTATGAAAGTTGAATTAATACTGAGAATCCTCTGTAAGAGTTCTTTCTAGAAAGAAAGTTTGCGAAGAGACATCACCACAACAGACGAGTTCTTGACATAAGGAACATATTTCTTTTAAGGTGATGAACCTAGGAAAGGAAACTGCGATTTTGAAGAGTAAGATATAGGCTCGCGCATACCGCGAATTCTGCGCGTAGCCAATTCTACGGCTCAGCCTCCTTGTCTGCTAGACTTCCTCCATGAGACGGAGACATATCTCGCAAGCCTCAATAGCATGAAGCCCCTTCTCGGTTGTCCTCCAGAGGCCTGATTCGTCCGCTATGAACCCAGCCGCTTTCAAAGCGTCCAGATATTTCTCCAGCTGAGAGAAGCTTAACCTAGCTCTAAACATTATGTTTGTCTTCTTCGTACCACCCTTGGCGATCTTCAAAATCTTCATGATTATGTCATGCCGCGCTCTCCTTCTGCTAAGTCGTTCAGTCATTTAGACACCCATCATCTACGACTTGTATTGTTGAGGTAAGTGAATTAAAGCTTATGCGTGGAAGCATAACGGTTGTAAGCACGTATCTCGTCTATCCCTCCGCCAAAAAAAGATGTTGGAACTTGCAACGCGAGTATGCTCCCAAAACTTTTCATGTAGAACATGCCTCTATTTTCAACGGTGAGACGTGGGAGAGAAGATGTGGAAGATAGTCAGAGCGATTCTGCTGGATAGAAGACTGGTTTCGGCTGGATTTCTTCTGTTGGCAGTGGTTCTTCTGGATTCGCTATTTCTGCGTCCGATTGTGTTAGAGCTTGATATACTTGAGCATTTTCTTTTTGGTTTTGTTTTATCCGAAATCGCGAGCAAGACCGCCAATTTAGCGGCCTTAGATGAGTTACTAAGCAGAAGAGCTGGGCACAAGGATTCACAGAGGATGAATTTGCCAATCAGATTTATCGGATTCCTCCGAGTTGGAGCCTTAGGGTGTTTTGCGGCATGGTACCTAGCAAACCCGCGCCTTTGCCATGCGCGTGGATTTCTGCAACTGAGCCGAAAGAAATTTCAACAACGGAGGAGTTCATAAACTGGATGTACACAAGCTACTAGCTTATACAGTACTTGGACATTTCCCTTTAAATCTTAAATCCTGGTATCCACCGTGTAAAGCGAATGATTATATCTGACTCAGACATTTTTCAAATAAGATAAGGTTTGAGAAGAAAGATTGCGCTACTAGTTGCACTTGTTATCGTAATCTCCATATCAATTTCTTACCTCTTATGGTTTCGATATGTGCATCGTGACACTCGTCCTCCATACGAAAGAACAATTGTTCGAAACACTACCAACGTTGAAGAGGCTAAAGCACTCACTATTGCCGAAAACTCTAACTACTCAGACATTTTTAGCTTGCAAAGATTTAGAACATGGAATCATAACGAGACTTGGGCATATACTTGGGCAAATTTCATCGATACCCAGGTGATTGAGTACCATAACTATAGATTTGAAAACCTGAAAGGAAAACCTAGAGGCATTAAGTTTCACTATGAAGCAAACGTTTTTACTTGGGATCAGATCCGTGTGGCCTATATACCTGCCCCTCAAGGTGTAAGCATATATGATGATGCGATACAAGTCATAAGCCCGAATGGTTCGGTCCTGTTTGAAAATGCTAAGTATACTGGACCACGATTGGGGAATGCGATTTGCTTATCGGAATGATTCCGAATACCTAAAAGTAATGGCTGAGGAAATCAATTTCTCTCTTCCAAAAAGCTACGTTATAGAGATGACATTGGAATATGACGAAATATGGGGACCCTTAGCAGCGTTTTTTGTAGAGGTCTATCAAATCATAATTATGGACCAAGAGTTCGTACCTTACCTATTTTGCACTCAATCCCACCAACTTATCAGTTAATATTATGGTTGCCTCCCTAAGAGCTTCAGCTTTCAGCCTAAAAATCTAAGCGTATAGTCGTTCACCGCTTGCAATAACTTCTCCTCGAGATTGATTTTGTAATGCTCCGCTAAGACGAAGACCATATAGAGGAGGTCTGAAAGCTCGGTCGCTAGCATCTCCTTCGTTTTAGGCTTGTCTGGAGGCTTAAAACCTTCTAGGCCTTTGACCGTAGCAGCGACCTCTCCAGCTTCTTCGAGGATATCCGTCACCATTACGAAGGGGTCCCAAGGTCTTCCTCTTCTTTGATCGAGTCTTTGGTTTATTTTGACAAAGGTCT
>Ga0315306_10000413_pt1 | contig 20606 bp, 12 predicted proteins | sample TDP1_MG_FD_203803 | JGI IMG/M metagenome (GOLD analysis project Ga0315306, IMG submission 203803) | Freshwater sediment microbial communities from Lake Towuti, South Sulawesi, Indonesia - TDP1 | ecosystem: Environmental > Aquatic > Freshwater > Lake > Sediment | place: Indonesia: South Sulawesi... | reverse complement strand
TATAGTCTATGTTAGAGCATCTCCCCTAGTCGTAGAAGCCACCACAACCTTTAGCGACGCAATTCGCCTATACTCGCCTGCAGGTTACAGCAACGTGATTGGCATCGCTAACCCGGCGATAAACATCTTACAGATTTTGGAGCTTCAAGTGTTCGTCACGTACTCCAATCAGAACATTCCTCTCTATCACAATCAGCGTGGCACAGTTGTTTTGAACAACACCTTCACGCTTCTATCGGGAACAGAGGCTGTTATGGGACTCTCCATCATGCCAGCCTTGACACCAGCTGGCTCGCTCGACACCGTATCGTTTCGGATAGTTTCAAGTTCCGAATGGATAGGCTTGACCATCGACATCTACACCCAGAGAGGCGGCACTGGCATAAACGTCTCCAGCGATTCTTTCAGTCCATTCGAAGAAATCAAGATAATAGCTTTCGTGACCTACGGAGCGTCCCCTCTTGCGGGTGTCACTGTTGCCTTGCAAGTGATTGATCCAGCGGGGACTCCTGTTGCTTACAGAGCACCTCTGACAAACGAGACTGGCTTTGCTGAGATGAGCTTTTGGCTCTCTCAAAACTACATATTTGGCATGTACACAGCCTTTGGCACTGTTTCCTATCTTGATTGGAATGTAAGCGACCTGGTAAGCTTCGATTTTGGATGGATAGTGCAGGTGACTCAGGTGACTCCGTGCGACGCTTATGGAAATTCTGTACTCAACTTCTCCAAGGGAGCGCCGTCTTACTTCAAACTGTCTGTGAAGAACATCGCCTTGGGACCAAAATACGCCTTGGTAGCTGTTACCCTACAGGATTCACAGGGCTTTATTCTCGGTGTTGCCTCCCTCAGTGGACTGCTGCGACCGGGCACAACGCTGATAACCCTAAGCATGACTATACCCTCATGGGCTTTCAGCGGGAGAGCCAGAGCGTTCGCGTGCGCCTTCACTTACTGGCCTCACTTAGACGGCTTTCCATATTCTCCAGAGGTAAATGAAACATTCGTGATAGGCTAAAAAAAGCGTTAACTGTTAAGAAAAGTAAGCAGTTCGGTTGCTCGTATAGAACATTTTTCTGTCGCGGGTTACTCGCCTCTAAAGTATCAATCCCTCTGAAGTGTTGTTATAGCAAAACTTAAAAATTCGGAGAGTAACGTCATAGTGGTGGAAGGGGTTCTGAGAAAGGCTTCGTCGTGCCTATTTCTTTCTCTCTTAATCGCGGTAGCTATGTTAGGCGTTGATAGAGGGTTCTCTTCTAGCACTGCTACACTTTACGTCGAGCCTTCCAGCATTGTGAGCCAAACCTACGTGGTAGGCACGAATTTCGTTGTAAACGTCAGCGTGTCGGATGTCGTTGGCCTCTATGGTTTCGAGTTCAAGTTAGGCTACAACACCACGGTTTTAGACGGGATCAGTGTTGTAAAGGGGCCCTTCTTTCCGGATCCGCCTAAGATCTTTGTGGCTAAGATGCTCATAAACGAGACGATGGGTTTTGTTTGGGTTGGTGTGACCCTTGTTCCACCAGAACCTGCAAGAAGCGGAAGCGGTACTCTCGCAACAATCACCTTCCGTGTTGCCGCTTCTGGTAGGAGTCCCTTAAACCTCTATGACGACAAACTGGGGGATGGGACGGGTTCACCGATTCCACACAACACAGTCGACAGTCATTTTGACAATCTCCCGCCAGCCAAGCTTCTTGTTTTCCCAAAGAAAATCGTTAATCCGCTGTTAACGCCTCCGCAATCCTTCCAAGTCAGTGTTAACATCTCCCAAGTTATGGGTCTACATAACTTCGAGTTTAGGCTGGGTTACAACACAACTATTCTAGACGTTGCAGATGCTATTGAAGGCCCCTTCCTCAAGGCAATTGGATCAACGTACATAAGTAAATTTGAACTGAATGAGACGCTAGGCTTCGTCTGGGTTGCGGTCTCGCTGGTTTCTTCTGGGCTCTCAGCTAGCGGCGACGGAACTCTAATGACGTTCACCTTTAATGTTACTAACGTGGGGAATTGCACTCTGAACTTGTATGGAAATAAGCTATATGATGCCGACGCTCTCCAGATCGTTCATGAGGTGGCTAACGGCTACTTCGATAACAGGTTGCCGATGAAAGCCACAATGTCAATTGATCCACCTGTTATTAAGAATCCAGAAATGCTTCCCCCAGAGCTTTTCACGATCAACGTTGATATCGGTAACGTTACCGACTTGTACGGCTTCACTTTTAATTTGACTTATAACACTGTTGTTCTCAACGGTTTAGGCGTCGTCATAATTCCGTTCCCTAATCAGACAGACTTTGTTGTCCAGCTGTCGATAGACGACGCGGTGGGAGTTGTATGGGTGAACGTAACTTATCATTCTCCCGCTGAGCCCTTGACGTCCTATAACGCAACCACTTTGGCTGTAGTTACCTTCCAAGTTGCCGATGTCGGGGACAGTCCCCTAGATCTTAATAGTTTACAACTCACCAACTTCGAGGGCATGCAGATCTGGAATGAAACATATGACGGTTTCTTTAGCAATAAGCCTCTGCATGATCTCGCAGTCCTCGATGTGTCTCTCTCTTCCACCAAAGTCTACTGTGGTTGGTCAGTCGACATTGATGCTGTTGTTCGAAACGAAGGGAGCTCAACCGAAACCTTCAGTGTTACCGCCTACGCCTTCAACGAGACCTATTCACTGAACTACACTATCGGAAGTCAGCCAATCGTCAACATGAACCCGGGTGCTGAGACAACAATAAGATTTAGGTGGGACACCAGTGGCGTGAGGCCTTGCACAAATTACACTATACAAATCAAGGCAGAAATACTCGCCGATGAAACTGATGTGGCTGACAATTCGTACATCGACGGCAATGTTAAAGTCAAGCTGATGGGAGACGTGAATGGCGACAAAACTGTAGATGTCTTCGACCTGATCCTGATTGGTGCAGTCTTCTCCTCCAAACTAGGAGACGCCAAATGGAATCCAGACGCCGACCTGAACAACGACAGTAAGATCGACGTCTTCGACCTAATACTGGCTGGAACGAACTTCGGAAAGACCTGTTGATTTTTCTGGATAAGGTAAAACGGTGATAGAGAAAACATATAGAAGACTCTAAGATAACGCTTATTATTGAGTGCAAACTTTTTTGGACTTAATGCTCTTTGAGAAGGAGATAAGATTGGGGGTTTTGTTTTTCTGAATTTCAGAAAGTAGATTGTCAAAAAAGGTTAAAGAATAGGGGGTTCATCCATTTATTTGTTGCTTGGGGCGTAGCTTGAATTCAATCATAGAAACTCATGGACTCGTGAAGAATTTTGGTCGAGTCCAAGCTCTCAGGGGTCTGAACCTGAAGGTTGGTAAAGGAGTTTTCGGGCTGATAGGTCCGAATGCCGCCGGCAAGACCACAACTCTAAAAATACTTCTGGGGCTGGTGAGAGCCAGCAGTGGTGAAGCCAGAGTTTTCGACCTAGATACTTGGAAAGACAGCTTCGAGATCAGAACGAGAACAGGGGTTTTGCACGAGAAGCCGAGATTTCCAGGCTGGGTGAGCGGGAGAGAGTACTTGGAGCAGGTTTCAAGGTTGAAGGGCGTTCCGAAACCTAGGGAGACAACGCTCCAAGAGTTAGAGTCTTTTGGACTGGCGGATGCAGCTGAACGAAAAATCGGAACATACTCTGCAGGCATGGTGCAAAGGCTTGGCATAGCTCAAGCCTTCATTGGGCGTCCCGAGCTTGTGTTTCTAGACGAGCCAACGGCAAACTTGGACCCTTTGGGCAGAGCCGAGTTTCTGGATATGATAAAGGAGCATTCGAGGAGTATAGGCGTCAGTGTTATGATTTCAACCCACATTCTTTCTGAGCTGGAGAGGGTGTGTGACTCGGTGGCTGTCATCTACAACGGCTTGACACTGGAACAGGGAAATTTAGGCAACTTGGCTGAGAGATACTCTGAAAACCTATGCGTGGTTGAGTTTACTGATAACGCGAAGATTGCGGAGGAGTTGGCGAAGCTTGACAGCGTAGAGCGTGTGTGGCTGGAGGATAATGTTTTCAACGTGAAGGCGCGGGATGAAGATAGGCTATACAGAGACATTGTTGATTTGGCGCATAACGCTGGTGTGGGTATAAGGAAGTTTGAGCCCAAATTGATCGGTCTTGAAGAGATTTATAAAAAGGTGATGGAGAAGGGGGCTGCTACTCATTCTTAGACACCTCAAAAGATGAGATGTTCAATTATTAGATAATCGATTGAAACAATCACAAATGTTAAAAGATATGATGGCTGTTTCAGATTTGGGGGATAATGTTGAAGTCGAAAGGAATTGTGTTATCATTTTTGATTGTGGCGGTTTTTCTGGTGCAGGGTGTTCACGCCTATCTTATATGGGACGACGATCTAGTGTACGGTGAAACTGGTAGCTGGGCTTACGCCTACGTTCAGGGCGACTGGTACGGCGGCTTAGTCCACAACGTGCGCTATCAAAATCTTTGGGAATTCGCCGAAGGCTACCATGGTGAGGTCGATATTGATGAAGATCCGCGTGAAGGAGGCAGCGCACCACGGGCATGGACCCAAACCCACATCACTGTCCGCATTGATGATATGATCGTGGAGACTGTGACTGCCTTCGCCATCATACCTGTTCAATAAAACCCATTTTGGTGAAGTCGTTTCATGAAGGTTGGCTTTCGCAATCTTGATTTTGTTATCCTCTTGGTTCTTACTCAGGTGCTATACTTGGCTCTAGGTAGGTCCTCTGTGGTCGCAGCGCCGTTTTGGTTAAAATCTGGCGCATACGCCTATTATGACGTTGAGACGCGTATTTTCCATTTTAAGAACGGCACATCCTTCTATTCTGCAAAGGGGATTTATGGGTGGAGATGCCTGAGTGTAAGTGGAAGCAACTCGTCTTTAGAAGTAGTTTTTCAGGTCAACCTCACAGAGATTTCTCCACCCCAAAGGGTAGAGTTTAAGAGAACATTCATTTTGACGGTTAACTTGGAAACCAGAGAATCGTATTCTGGCGGCGTCTTTGTAGGGTTTGTGCCGTTTTGGATCGATATAACAGTCCAAAAGGGCGAAAACATAACAATGAGTAGAGCCTATAATCAAACGCTTAAGGGCAAGGTTTACGGTGCGGTTTCACAGTTTAGAATCCAGACCCCATACAGAAACTTCACCGGAGACGAAATATGGAACGTGGCAACTGAAAGCGTCCCTCTAGAGTGGGGTGGGAATTATATTGGACACTATTTCTTTGAAAAAGACAGCGGTCTTCTGATAGCTGGCAGTTTCCGAGGAGATTTGCTTGAAAAGCTGGAAATAGAGAAGTATGCTTACCCTGAAAGAACGTGGGCTTTCGAGCTCTTAGACACGAACATAGAGTTTAGAGAACCAGGGACCCAGGGAACCTCGCCTTTCCAAACCCTATTTCTGTACGCCGCCGCAGTCATAGCTACATTAGCAATCACCACAATAATCTACCTAAAAATAAGAAAACACAGATCGCCAACACATGAATCAGAGATTCATCCGGCTTCGACGACTTCCACACTGGGTATTCCACTCTCATCCCCCAGAACGATGATGGAGAAGGGGGTTGCTGGTTATTCTTAGAAACCTTATGCGATGGGAGTTTAAGAATCTTCTGAGATTTCCGATCCTTGAGCTATTGGTTGCCATAAGCGTTTACCAAAGCATGCTGCTGACAACTACTGCTAGTTCTGGTCTGTCGGAAGGCTCAGACTGGAACTGGATTATAGAAAGGACTATTGGTGCAATAACAACATTTTACGGTCACCAAGTAGTCTCCTTGTATGTCCCGCAGGTTTTCGCAGGCGTCATATTTGCTTCAATAGGGATTGCGTACGAAATAGAAGCTGAATTCGTCAAAGTCTCCCTATCTCATCCCATAAAAAGGCGCGACCTATTCCTTGGCAAGTTTGCCTGCTACTTCTTAACCTCATTCTTGCTGTTGACCGGAGCGTTGTTTTTTTCAATGTTCATCCAGAACTGGTCTGTTGCCTTGGGCATTCTCGCTTTCCCTGTTGGAATTGTGAAGATTCTTGGTCTGCTCTTGGTGCAGACTTTCTTTATCGTGAGCGTCGCCACGGCAATAGCGACTTTTTCTAAGAGCACTGCTATTTCGTTCATTGTTTCGGCTGCCGTTCTTTATTTACCATATTACATGTTTGAGTTTGCCCAGGTGAAGCTCTCCTTTGTTCCTCCTGAAAGTGTAAGACTCTTCTGGATGTACCTCTTCTTTGAAAACAGTTTTTGGAAGCAGTACACTCTGTCGACTCTTGTAGAGGCTACGGTTGTTCCGGTTTTCATGGCTTTGGCGATGTTGCTGATCTCGTTTTTCTATTTCACTAGGAGGTACGATGTAAGGTGAGACCCAATGTGATTAAAATCGGACTTCTAGTGGTTCTTGTCGGCGTTGCTGTGGCTGTTGGTGTGATTGTGAATGACTCTGTCAGTATTCGGGGCTACAACACTATTAAAGGCGTCTCACCGAAAAGTTATGGAGGCATTGTGGAATACCCGGTCAAGAGAACTGTTAGAGTGATTGTTGAAAGTTCACTTGACTTCCAAGGACAATTATATATCCTTGACCAGACTGGTTTGAAACTCTGGCTTCAAGAGGGTGTTTTCAGTCCTCTGAAGACTGTGGACATTTACGGTGGTGTGAGCACAACGTTCGAGCCACCTATGAGAGGGCTTTACGGATTTGCTTTGTTCAATAATTCAAATAAACAGCACGACATTTCACTTGTGTTGGTGCAGTACGGCTTAGAATACGACCTTCTGACCATGTCTGGCGCGCTGATTATCAGTGGAGCAGGTCTCGCGTGGATTGGTGCGCTGAAAAAGATTGGCTCTAAGATCCGAGGGGTACGGTCAATTCAATTCTAGATGGGTTTTTAGAGACCACAAATGTTAAAAGATACGGCGGCGGTTTCAAAATTGGGGAGGTGAAACTTGATGCGGAAAGGAGTGGTGTTCTTGTTCATGATTATGGCGGTTTTTCTGGTGCAAGGAGTTCACGCCTACCTTATATGGGATGACGATCTGCAGTACGGTGAAACTGGTAGCTGGGCTTACGCTTACGTTCAGGGTGACTGGTATGGTGGCTTGGTGCACAACGTTCGCCACCAATGGCAGTGGTACTTCGCAGAAGGCTACTATGGCGAGGTCTTTCTGCTGGGACAGCCTCCTGAAGGAGGTAGCGCAGTAAAGGCATGGACCCAAACCAAGATCGACGTCTACATAGGTGGGATGTTCGTGGAGACGGTGAGCGCTCTCGCGACCATACCCGTTCAATAAATAACAGCCAGTTTGGGTGAAGCAGTTTAATGAAAGTTCGCTTTCGGACGTTTGAGTACACGGGTCTTCTTTTAGTTCTTAATCTGATGCTATACTGCTCTATAGATATATCATCTGTCGTGGCGGCGCCGTTTTGGTTAAAGCCTGGCACATACGCCTATTACGATGTTGAGACGTTCTTTTTTTATTTTAAGAACGGCACCGCCTTCGATTCTGCAAAGGGGATTTATGGGTGGAGATGCCTGAGTGTGGGTGGAAACAGCGCATCTTTAGAAGTGATTTTTCAAGTCAACCTGACAGACTCTTGGGACTCTGTGCCCATAAAGCCCGGAACGATAGAGTATAAGAGAACATTCGTCTTGACGGTTAACATGGAGACCAGAGAATCGTATGCAGACGGCGTCTTTATGGGTTTTGTGCCTTTTTGGATTGAGACAAATGTCCAAATGCTCCAAAACATAACAATGAGTTATGCCTACAATCGAACCCTCAAAGGCACTGTTTATGGCGCGGTTCCACAGGTCAGAATCCAAACCCCATACAGAAACTTCACCGGCGACGAGATATGGAACGTGGCAACTGAAAGTGTCAATTTGGAAGGGGGTATGCGATATCACGGAATGTATTTCTTTGAAAAAGACAGCGGAATCCTGATTGCTGGCAGTTTTTGGGGAGATCTTTTTGATAAGCTAGAAATAGACATGTATGCTTGGAAAAGACAGTGGCCTTTCGAACTCTTAGACACGAACATAGAGTTTAGAGAACCCGCAGGGACCTCGCCCTTCCAAACTCTATTCTTGTACGCTGCCGGAGTTACAGCCGCATTGGCAATCACCACCCTAATCTATCTAATAAAAATGAGAAGAAAACATGGACCATTAACAGATGAACCGAAAGACCTCGCCAGACATAAAAGGAAACATCAAGGCTTCGTTTTTCTCAGTTTAACAAAGTAGACCGCTGCGACCACAACGGCGACTATCACCACAGCTACGACCACGTATACAAAGATTGGCAATCCGGCTTCAACCACGTCTACGCTGGACACGTCGCTCTCATCCGCGAAAGCGTTTACGTCGCCTTCCCAGCTGCTCTTAATCTCGTACTTTCCAGTGGAGGCTGGAGTCCACGTGAACGAGTATCCTCCGGTTTCGTTTGTCTCAACCGTTGTGAGCGGTTGCCAAGTCGCCTCACCGCTGACTCTGTACCGAATAGTCACGTTTACGCCATGTCTCTCAGGGACTATCGACCCACTGATGACCACGCTAGAACCCAATTTGATAGACGACGAACTAACGCCAACTGATATTGTGCTGCTCATCTTGTTCACAGCAACCGTTATCACGGTGCTGTTCGCCTTCACTCTGTAAGTGTCTCCCTGCCAACCCGCCTTGCAATCATAAATTCCAGCCAGCGTGGTCGTCCAGTTGTACGAGTACCGCCTGTGAGTTGAGTTGAGGTAGGCTGTGGGCGTCCTTGCAAGAAATGCCCACTCGGACGAGGCAGTGGCTTTATAATAGATTGTTATGTTCATGAGCGGCATACCGCCAGTTGGAAAGATGTAGCCGCTTATCGTCACGTTCGAACCAACCACGACGGTGTCGGCGGACGCCGAGACAGAAACAAAACTCGCGTACTTCAGGATTATAGACGTGCTGAACACGCACACTTTTGTGCTCTCTGCCCTGGTGGGAATGTAGGTGAGATTGTAGTTATCTTTGACCGTGAGAATCACTGTTACCGGACTAGATTGAAAAACGCGCTCTACTATAGGGCTTGTCGTGGTCACAATGGTTCCTGCGAAGTCCCACTTGTACTCGATGATCTGACCGTCTGGGTCTTTGCTGCTCGAGGCGTTAAAGACCACTGGAACACCGAACAGGGGTTCTTTGGGTGAATAGGTAAAATTGGCGATTGGAGCCTTGGTGACTATCACGTTTGTCTTTGCTACGTTGTTGGAGGTTTCGTTCTCCACTCCAGAAACCGTTGCTGCCGCTGTCATGTTGTAAACGCCTGGCTGCGCGTCTTTTGTTGTCCAATTGTATTGAATGGTTTGTGAGACGCCCCCGTCCAAAGACCTGTCTGACCACTTATTGAGCTGGGTCTCATTTGAATAGAGGGTCAAGTTGAAGTGCATTGGGTCGGTTCCGTTGTTTTTCACATTGATCTTGATGACCGTGGATTCGCCTACGACAGCCAGTGTTATGGTGGCAGTGACGTCGAGCACGGCTATGTCGTAGTAGTGTTGTTCAGACACTGTGACCTCGCCGTCGTCGAATCTGTTGTTCGCCGTGTCGGTTTCGTTGCCTCCTCGAGGCTGAAGCGTTTGTGAGTCGACCAGGCGGGCTTCGGCGATTATTCGATACTTGCCCCCTGAGACGTCTGAGGTGTTCCATTGGAAGCTTAGGACTGAAGAGCTTGACGGGTTTACAGTGCCGGTTTTCGTCTCAATGGGCGTCTCAGTGGTGGTTGTGTTGTGGTAGACGGTTACGTTGAACGTGGCGGGTTCTTTGGCTCCTAGAGCTGAGTAATAGGTTTTCACTGTCATGGTCACGTTTTGACCTCTCAAGACTGAAGTAGACGAGACTTCAACCTCTTGGACAATAAGGTCAGCCGAGACTACATACAGGGTGATCTCCTTGCTGCTTTTTATTCCATCATTATCGGTCACTGTTAGAGTTACAGCGTAATTCTGTGACTTCGAGTAAGCATGCGTGACAATGACTCCGTGGGCGTCTATGGTGCCGTTGGTTTCGAAGTCCCAAGCGTAATCAGCGATGGAACCGTCTGGGTCGGAGCTCTCTGAGGCGTCAAATGTCACATTTTCGTTTATAAGGGGTTCAATGGGCCAATAGGTGAAATTAGCCACAGGTATTTGGCCAGGTCCTACGTTTTTGAAGTATCCGTCGAAGGTTTCGTGTGTTATTGGGTTTCCGTTGGTGTCTCCGAGTTTTGTGTCGTGTAGGTCTAGGACTGTGTCACCTCGTCCAAGTACTTTGAAGGTGAGTGTCGCTATTACGCCGTCGCCTGTGAACGCTGTTGCTGGTGGCAAGTATAACCAAACTAGCCACACGTTGCCGACGGTGGTCTTGTTTAGCGTGAACGTGTTTGGGTCGCGTGATGTTTTCACCGGTCCCCAAGCACTCGCAGTGTTCTGTAAAAAAGTAGTGTCATATTTTAGTTGGAATTCGCCTCCGTAAAGATTGGTGACAGACTCCACTTTCACGTCTATGGTGAAGGTTGTACCGACGCCCAAGCCTGGGTCGTCGATGCTTGGGGGTTGCACAGAGACTTTTGTTCCTGGGGTTGCTTCGATGTGGGTTGCGTTTACCATGCTTACGAGCACGAAGGCTATGAGAAGGGTTGTTAAGAGACGCTTCATCCTCCTGTCCTCCCTCACTTTGCCTCTTGAATCCGTCTCTATTCATAATTAAGTTTTTCTTAATGAATAACCTTTCGGGGAGACTGGTCTTGACTGCAAAGATGCTTTTTCTTGCGCCTTTTCTTCTTTAGAAATTTTCTCTGTCACTTTCTGCGAAGTGGAACAACACTTAAATAACATTTGCAGTAATGTGAAATCATTGGAGGAAAGACTTTCAGATGAGCATCTCAAAAGAGAGAGGAAAAACTCTACTGCGGCTTTTCGTGTTGTTCGTCCTTTGCTCCGCAGTGATAACCATTGGCATACGCAACGTTTACGCAGGAACCACATTGGTTTCTGTGAATCCAGCGAGCATCGTAGACCTGACCAAAACGCCTGGCACCACCTTCACGGTTGACATAAACGTCACAAACGTGGCAAACCTCTATGGAGGCGAGTTTCAAGTAAGATACAACCCCACTCTTCTGGAGAACACTTTGCGTGTTTGGGGACCAGTAAAGACAAGTCGTGACCCCAACGTCTTCGTAGTAGACAAGTCAACTGTTGGCAACGTGTGGATGGTTTGGACGTACCTGCCACCAGCAACAGCCTTCACAGGCAACGGCACGATAGCAACGCTCACGTTCAAAGTGCTGGCTTCCGACGGTGCCATCCTAGACTTACACGACTCAAAACTCGGAGACTCGGGCGGAAACCCAATCGCACATGACGAAGCTGACGGTTACTTCGCAAACGTGTACGTGCTCATGCACACCATAAACTGGGACGTATACACCTTCAAGGTTCGCACAGCCTGCAACTCCACAGTCGCAAATCTCCAGTTCAACCAACCAGAAATGGAAATCAACTTCACCGTAACCGGCACAACAGGCAAAGGCTTCTGCAACGTCACAATACCCAACGACATGATCTGGGGAACATTCACAGTCTACCTAAATAGCGCCCCAATAACCTTCACCCTAGGCGCAGGAAACGCCACCCACAACTCCCTATGGTTCACATACACCCACAGCACTCAAACGATAGAAATCCAAGGCACAGAAGTAGTATCGGAGTTTCCCACAGGGACTGCAATCGCAGCGCTCATGATCATCACCCTGCTAGCCGTCGCCATAAGAAAGATGGCGTGGACAAAGAAACACCGAGGACCAACCATTGCCGAATAAAACATGGCTTCAAAGACTAAGCACAAAAGGAACCATAATAAGCCTCACAATCTCCCTTTCTTTCATCCTACCCATCTTCTTTCTCTACCTTTTAGTCCCTGAAACGTTCCAACTAACATGGAAAGGTCGCTTCTCCTACCTCCTATTCCTATGGCTCTTCATCCTAGAACTCGTACTAGCTTGGGACAAAATTTCCACAAAAACAACCAATACATCCAAATTAAAATTGGTTGTCATTATAGCCACAGTGGCAGCAATTGCAACAATAGCCACCGCATATGTAACAGCTGAACATCTCTCAGGACTGAAAGATCAGATTGTCGAGCTGGGTAAGCTGGTTAACGTTCCGTATCAAAAGTATCGAAGCGAATGGCTTCTCACATACTCTTGGCCTTTATCGCTTGAGGCTCTCTTCCTCGCTGCTCTGTTCACTGCCTCCATCCTCCTAACCTATGGAATCAAAGGGCTAAAATGGTTTTCAGTGTCGCTGTTCTTCATAGGAGCACACGGCTCCTTCCTGATGATTGACACATTCTACCCCCGCGGAACCTTAGCCGCACTTCAAAACCTCGTCCCGCCTATAGCGTCATCCGTAACTTTTGTTTTGAACGGGCTGGGCTATCGAGCCCAATGGTTCCATTACACGTGGTACACTCTTTCGAATAACGAATTGACAATGGACGTAACAACCATCCTTAGAGTAAGCGGAGGGCAACACGCCATCCCACCAATAGCCATCTACTGGCCATGCTCGGGTGCCCACAGCCTCTTCATATATACGTTTGTAATCTTGCTCTTCATCAAGAGTGCTGTATCCCCTCTCCACCAGCGAACAGTTCTCTATGCCTTTCCATCGAGGCTTAGAGCTGTAACTGAAAGTAAGCGAGTATCTTTCTTACTTAACCACAAATTCATTCGCCCTTTCGTCGAGGCGACAGGCTCTTTTTACATTAACACTTTTAGACTGATGCCTGCCTTCATAATATTCTCCGTCGGGGCTCTAGGCACTTTTTTCGTCAACATTCTCCGAATAGTATCAATTACTGTAATTGGGCTAAACACTGGAGCAGACGCCCTGCTAATGTTCCACGACTATTACGGAGAATTCTTCTTCATCACTTGGATGTTCTTGTATCTTGCACTGATTGTTTATGGACCGTCGCTTTGGGGGAAACTGTCTCGTTTAGGGAAAAATGAAAACAAATCAACCCCGAAAACAAATTGATGAATTAAGAATGCCTTGGTTTGCTCACACACGAAAACGTGTTGTCTTAGTTGTATCACTAGAGGTTGAATCCTAATTGGCTAAAATCTTTTAATCCTAGTTTGGCTCATTAAGATATGGGGAAGGAGCGAGTTATGAGGCAAATCAAGTGTCTTCTGCTACTCATTTTAATCACCAACGTGATGTTTCTATCTATCCCAATACTCGGTGGAAGCCATGGTTTTGGCGAGAACCCGAGTCCGTCTGAAACGGCGTCTAAGGATTCGTCACCAACCGATGTCGCGTCTAACTATGCCCTCGACACAGAGCTCATGGGTCAAACCCCTCTTTCCACCACTTCTGACTCTGCTGATTCCGCTCTTACCCCCTCTGGTGAATGGAGCCTTGACAACGCCAACGAATGGAACGATATAGCGGGCGCTCGAAACGGTTCAATAGAACTGATTGTAGGCGTCGACAAGGCACAACCCAACAGCTTCTTCAGACTCACAAACCTTATCGCAAGTTATGGTGGCAAAATCGTTAACAGAGTGTGGATTGGAAGCGACCTCGCGGTCGTGGTTGACATATCGCTCATGAGCGTGCCCGAATTCACAGCCAAAACAAAAGCCTCAGGGCTGTCGCGATACATCGAACCCAACAAAAAATTCCAAATCGACCTCACCCCAAACGATCCCAGCTGGAACCGCCAGTGGGGGCCAGTCAACATAGAAGCGGACCGGGCATGGGACACGCAACTGGGAAGCCGAGACATCCTTGTGGCAGTCATCGACACGGGCATAGAGTGGAACCATCCCGACTTAGCCGCCAACTACGTCCCGCTAGGCTACGACTGGGTAAACAACGACCCAGATCCAATGGACGACCACGGACACGGGACGCACGTAGCGGGAATAATAGCAGCGGTGCTCAACAATTGGATAGGCATCGCCGGCCTAGCTCAAGTAAGCATCATGGCCGAAAAGGGCATCAATCAATACGGCTGGGGAGAAGTAGACGACCTCGCAAACGCCATCGTCCACGCGGTAAATCAGTCAGCCAAGATTCTGAACCTAAGCTGGGGCGGATACTTTGACAGTTCACTCATCCACGAGGCAATAACATACGCCTATGATGCCGGTGTATTAGTAATTGCTGCTGCGGGAAACGACGCAACAAGCATCAAGCACTACCCGGCGGCTTACGAAGAAGTTGTCTCGGTTGCAGCCACAGACATGAGCAACGCCACGGCGTGGTTCTCGAATTTCGGCAGCTGGATAGAGTTAGCCGCTCCCGGCGTGTACATTTACTCCACCTACTGGGACGACACTTACACGTATCTAAGCGGCACCTCTATGGCGGCGCCACATGTGGTAGGCGTCGCAGCCTTGATCTGGAGTCAGTTTCCAAAAATGACACGAGATCAAGTTCGAATCTATTTAAGGCAAACCGCCGACGACCTAGGCGAGAGAGGTTTCGATGTCCATTATGGATACGGAAGAGTGAACGCTCGAAAAGGGGTTGAGCAGAGCCTACCAGACCACGACCTCATGATTCTCCGGTGGAGAAAACCGCCCTACGTGGAACCCATGAGCTCAGCGTTTGTTAATGCCACCGTGTTCAACTACGGAATGAGCGATGAAAGCAGCATCGAAGTGCAACTGTTTGTCAACAGCAGCGTAGCCTATTCGACTCTGATCAATTTCCTGCAGAGTGGGGCGACAGAAACCGTCACTTTCAAATGGACTCCAACAATTGAAGGAATCTACAATGTCACATCATACATTGTGCCCGTGTCAGGCGAGACCATCGTCGAAAACAACGTGGTTTCCGGGTATGTTCATGTCGGTTATCCCCTGAAAGCTTTTGTTCTCGACTCTGCAGGCACCGATCTCGACACCACAGCGTGGGAAACGCTAAACACGGAATGGAGAACCTTCGGTAACAGGCTTGTGTATATTGACTACACAACTCTAAACAAGGAAAACATCACGTACGCCGACATGTCAGCCACCGATGCCGACGTGCTGATCATCTCCTGCGCGTACGCATGGGAGTTCACAGACGAGGAAATCGACGCCATCAAGCAGTACGTCCACGAAGGACACGGGCTTATCGCTACCGCTGGTACCCTCTACTACGGAGTTCCCAACAACAACAAACTCGCTCCGCTCTTTGGACTGAGCGAAACAGTTTCCTGGACTGCAACCTGGACAGATCTACTGGATCTTCTAGACCCTTCGCATCCTCTCTTCGCTAACGTTCCCGACCCCTACACAATGCCCATGGTCGGAACCGCCCTTCCCTCGGACTATGGATGGGATATAAGTGAACTGAACGGTGGAGCTTACCTCGCGTTGGGTGCCTTCCAAGAGAGTGCGATTGTTGAATATAAGGGGTTAGTGTACATTTCCACTTGGCCAGAGATAATACCCCCCTATTACCATTTCAACCTGCAACTACTCTACAACGCGATTGTGTGGTCCAGATATCAGAGACCAGAACATGAGCTCACAGTCTCTCTGAGTGCTCCCCCCTACGTCAAGCCAGGCGAATCAACTTTACTAAATGCAACAGTTGTCAACGAGGGATTGAGCGACGAATCCCATGTGAAGCTCAAACTGCTCATAAACGACACCCTCGTTGAATCAGTGACTCGTTTAAATCTGGTGAGCGGCTCCTCCTACACGCTGAGTTTTCAATGGACGCCTGACTCCCAGGGAACATACAACGTGACGGCTTATGTACCACCTAAAAGAGGAGAGACCTCAACCGCAAACAATGATGATTGGGCGTATGTCAGTGTCGGATTTCCAGTCAAGGCAGTCGTACTCGACTCTGCTGGCACCGATTACGATGAGATAATCGACAACTGGCGTGCACTGAATAAAAACTGGCGAGACTATGGCAACAGGCTGATATACATCGATTACACAACCCTGAACAAGGAAGACATAACCTACGACGACATCAGGGCGACAGATGCCGACGTGCTGATCATTTCTTGCGCTTACGCGTGGGAGTTTACCGACTCTGAGATCGAGGCAGTCACGCGCTATGTACTTCAGGGTCACGGGCTTATCGCTACCGCTGGTACCCTCTACTACGGAGTTCCCAACAACAACAAACTCGCTCCGCTCTTCGGGCTGAACGAAACCACTTTTTGGGGTGTAACTGGAACCGACTTACTGGACATATTGAATCCAAAGCATCCGCTTTTTGTTTATGTTCCTGACCCCTACACCATGCCTTACTACCAGACTGTCATACCATACGACGGTGCATGGGATTCCAACGAGCTGGCTGGAGGAACATACGAGGCGCTGGGCTACTATCGAGAGAGCGCCATCGTTTCATATAGAGGTCTCGTGTACATCTCTCCATGGTTGGAGGTGATGCCTTCCAGATATCGATTCAACCTCCAACTGCTCTATAATGCGATAGTTTGGTCTAGGTATCAGAGACCCGAGCATGAGCTTGCGGTGTCTCTGGACGCTCCTCCGTTCCTAAGGCCAGGTCAATCTGCATTTTTGAATGCAACAGTCTTCAACATCGGCTTGAACAACGAATCTAACGTTGAACTGCGCCTTTACATCGATGGGATTTTAGTTGACTCCACGACTATTTCTGAATTGTTAATTGACGCATCTCATACCATCAGTTACTCATGGTCGCCGACTATAGAGTCACTCTACAATGTAACCGCTTTCGCCCCGCCGCTGCCAGCCGAAGAAACCGTCAAAAACAATGTTGACTCTGCCCTGATTTTCGTTCGTTTCGCGAGGTTTGTTCTGTGGGACGATCTGCATGACGCTGACGGGGACTCTTTGATGGGAAATTACCTCTCCCTCTATCAACTGCTGAATGCGAGCGGGTTTGTGGTCCATGAATTGACAACGGGAACAATAAATTCTCAGGTCCTCGCTTTAGCCGACATCCTCGTAGTGGTCGACCCAGAATATGATTTCACGCCGTCAGAGATATCAGACATTCATGACTGGATGGCAACCGGGGGCGCCATCCTATTCATTGTTGACTCGGGTTATCCGCGCACCATCGACACATTGATGGCGCCTTACGGGATCCGAATGACAGGACGTGATACTGGATGGGGATTCACATCAAATATTGTTCCTCATCCCATCACCCGAGGCGTAATGTCCATCTATTATGACAGGGCGTGGGAAATCGAGGTTAAGTCGCCGTCTGAAGTCTTGGCTTGGACTTCTGAGGAGTCCTGCGCTTTTCTGTCAGCGATGATTGGCGCTGAGGTCGTGGTTGTTAGCGACAGCAATATTATGGACAATTGGGGGCTTGAGATGGGTTTCAACAGACAACTCATGCTCAACATATTCAACTGGATCGGGATCAAATACGAACACGAACTTTTGGTTGCGTTGGAGACTCCAGACTTCGCTGAGCCTGGCGAATCTGTGCTTCTCAATGCAACAGTCCTCAACCGCGGGATAAACAACGAAACTAATGTGGAGTTCTATCTCCTGATAAACAACACCGAAGTTAAGTCGACAACAATCTCAGAGTTGTTATCAGGCTCTTCGTATACTATGAATTACCTATGGAAACCGATGGTTGAAGCTTCGTTCAACGTGACCGCATATGCTCCACCTGTTATTGGCGAAAGTTCTATTGAAGACAACGTTCTCACGAAGTTTGTCTACGTCAGACTAGTCAAGGGTCGCGTTCTTTTCGACCAGACACACAAGACTGATCCTCTCACTCAGTATGGCGTTTGGATATCTGACCTTATCTACAGAGGTTACATCGTTCACAGCCACATGTCTGGGGCTATCACGCCAGCCGTTTTAACTGGATACAACGTGTTTGTCATCCTCGAAGCTTACTATAGTTACACCAGTGATGAATTGTCTGCGATTGAAGGCTTCGTGCGAGACGGCGGCGGTCTACTCGTTGTTGGCGACGACGTTCTCTCTTTGATGACCGAAATAACTGACTTCGCAGGTATAAATTGGGTGCTCGGAGGTGGTTTCGGGTCCACTTCGAATATCACGCCGCATGAGGTGACCGCGGGCGTTCAGCTTGTGTATTTGTTGGATCCTCGTGCTCACCTGAACGTGGTGGGCGGTGCTCTAGACCTCGTCAGAGACACTCTTGGAGAGATCGCGCTAGCCGTTTCAAGCATTAATCGAGGAAGGGTGATCGGCTTCGTGGACGAGGATTCCCTTAGGGATTACGGCGTGGTTTACGCAGACAACTTGAAACTCGCCAACAACATGATTGATTGGCTGGCTGTTCGATACGAGCACGAACTAGAGGTCAGCTTGGAAGCTCCGAGTTGGGTTAGCCCTGAAGAGTTTGCGTTGTTGAATGCGACAGTGTACAATCTGGGAATTAGCAACGAAACCGGAGTCGAGCTGCAACTGCTGATTAACGGCACCACTGTTCTCTCTACGCTCATCGACTTCTTGGAATCTGGCGCTCTCTATAAGGTAATCTACAAGTGGGAACCAACCGTGGAGGCAACGTATAACGTGACGGCTTACGTTCCGCCGTTGCTCAACGAAGTCATGATCTCTAACAATGTAGAATCTGCGTTGGTAACTGTGGCTCGTTTGCCAATAGTCTACGTTAACCCTGCAGTAAGCAGAGCAGCGTTGGGTGAGCCGTTCACTATTGATGTCGCAATCGCTAACATTTCAGAACTTTTCGGGTACCAGTTCCAACTGTCATTTGACCCTGGAGTCCTAAAGTGCTTGGGAGTTGCCTTGGGCGACTTCTTCCCGCCCTTCCCAAGATCCTTTACTGTCATTCAGGTAAACAACACAATTGGATTTATACTGTTCGCTGCTGTGCTCATGCCTCCAGAAACTGCCAAAAGTGGTAGCGGAACGTTGGCAACAGTTACCTTTAACGTCACAACCAGTGGAAGCTCCCTCTTAGACCTCTACGACACTAAACTTGGCGACATTGAGGCTAAGCCCATAGCGCATGAGACAATTGACGGTTACTTTGAGTCGACGCAGCTGAGAACCTTTCCCATCTTAGTTGGAGGCACGACCTTCAACGTATCGACCGTGAGCAACTCGAGCATAACGTCTTTCGAGTTCAACCAGTCGGAAGGGACTTGGGAAATCAGTTTCTACGTTGGAGGTTCTGAGGGCACATCGGGCTTCTTCAACCTCACCGTGCCTAACAGCTTGATGTGGGGCATTTTCACCGTCTACGTTGACGGAATTCCAGCGTCCTATGTCAGAACGGACAACACCACCCACACCAGCCTCTACTTCTCTTATCACCACAGCACGCTGAAGGTTCAGATCCTCAGCACGGAGGGTGTTGCCGAATTCTCCACTTGGATACTGATAATACCAATGCTCTCACTGCTTTTACTCGGCGTCCACACATTGAAGAAGAGATTGAAAACTCGCAGAAACCCAAGATGAAAGTCGTCTCATGAGCTTTTCATTAAAGCGAAGGTTTCAAATCTGTCCACATTCACTATATATGTGTGGTCGATTCTAAGTCATTAATCGGGAGGGGGGAGAAAGCATTTGCTGAAGGGCAAAGCCCAATGGATCGCGTCTTTTTCCTTGCTGTTGCTCTTAGTGACGATGTTGAAGGCTTCCTTGGCAATCCAACACCCCAACTTCTCACTTAAAGAGACAACAGCAGAACTCCCCACGCTATACGTAAGTCCGTCGAACATCACAGACCCAACCCTAACCATCGGTCGAACATTCGCGGTTAACGTAAGCATAGCCAACGTTGTCGGTCTCTATGGTTTCGAGTTTAAACTAGGATACAACACAACCATCTTAAACGCCACCGAACTGGTCATAGCGTCGTTCCTAAACGAACCCACTTTTGTAGCCAAAAGGATCATCGATAACAATTTAGGCATAGTCTGGGTCGGTATGACCTCATTGCCCCCAGCGCAACCCAAAACCGGCAGTGGAGCCCTAGGTATAATCAGATTTCAAGTTGTTGGCATGGGGAACTGTGTCTTAAACCTTTTTGACACGAAACTCGGCGACAACAATGGGAACCCCATTAATCATGAGGTAGTTGACGGCTACTTCAACAACCGAGGCTTAGCCATTGCGGTTGCCACTGGTCGAAAATTCTATGGTCCCGGAGCAAACATCGACGTTTACGTCAACCTCACACGCGACGGCGTAAACATTCGGAATGGACTCGTAGCCATACAGGTAAACGACCCTGACAACAACACAATCATTGCCAGAACCTTGCGAACCCCTGAGACGCCTACAACCGGATGGCTACTGGAAATTGTCTCAGCCTATTCCAGTGACTGGTATGGCAACCCACAAGACGTGTTTATCAAAGGCATCGACGTGGCTTACTTTAACTTCACCATAAGAAACACCCAACCAGATCCGCAACAAATGCTCAACGCCACTCTGATTATAAATGCCTGTGATTCACGAGGCATCAGCATGGGACTGGTATTCGTCCAAGTGAGCCCAGTAGTGGGTAATTCCTCAGTCAGTGTTATGGTTCCCTTCTGGATTCCCGACTGGGCCTCCACGG
>Ga0315306_10000412_pt1 | contig 20621 bp, 19 predicted proteins | sample TDP1_MG_FD_203803 | JGI IMG/M metagenome (GOLD analysis project Ga0315306, IMG submission 203803) | Freshwater sediment microbial communities from Lake Towuti, South Sulawesi, Indonesia - TDP1 | ecosystem: Environmental > Aquatic > Freshwater > Lake > Sediment | place: Indonesia: South Sulawesi... | reverse complement strand
TCTTGTCGTCTGTAACCCCATACCGAACAACAGCGTAGCCCATCCTCAGAATTAGAGTTTCCCCACAGTTTGAGCAGCGAGTGTTTTCGTAGTCATGGCCTTGCACGTTGCCTAGGTAGGGATAGAGCACTCCAGCCTCCCTCGCCATTGCATACGCTCTCTCCAGAGTTTCAACCTTGGTGGGCGGATTGTAGAACCTGTAGGCTGGATAGTAACGGGTGAAGTGGAGTGGCGTTTCGGGTCCAACCGCCTTCAAGTGGTTCTCTATGACCCATCGCAAACACTCTTCGTCGTCATTCACGCCGGTGACAACAAGATTCACGATTTCCACGTGGAAACCCATCTTCTTGGCTTGGCGAGCGTTTCTCCAGACCTTTTCCACATCGGCTCCGCCACAATACTTCTGATAGGTCTCTTTGTCGCCCTTCACGTCTATCTTCAATCCGTCCATCCCTGACTCTCTGAGCAACCTCAAGGCTTCCAGCGTCATGTACCCGTTTGACACGTAGCAGCAGTAGAGCCCACGCTCTCGACCCATCCTGAAGAGCGGCAGGACCCACTCAGTTAGCACCGTTGGCTCCTGGAAACTTGCACACAACCCTTCGTCTCTGTTGGTCACAGCCATGTCAACGATTCTCTCCTGCGGAACACTAGCGGACTTGAACGGGTTTGGCTCCACTTTGGAGAGGTTGTGATTCTGACACCAGACGCAGTCGAAGTTGCACGACCACGTGGAAAATGTCAGCGCCGTAGAGCCTGGCCAGTAGTGGAAGAAGGGCTTTATCTCGATTGGTCGGCTCTCTATGGCGCTGAGGTCTCCGCAAACCAGCGTGTACAGCCTGCCATCGATGTTCATTCTCGTCCTGCACGTGCCCTTGTTAGCGGGTTGAATCAAGCATCTCCTCTCGCAAAGGGTGCACTGCACCTTGTTGTCGCGTAGTTTTCGGTAAAGCAGAGCCTCTCGAACGTTTGGGAGTCGTAACAAGTCCTGCACTTGAAACAACCAGCAGAAGGAATTATCTTTTCATATCTTTAGTGGCTCTTGAAACCCTTCGGAGGCATTCGAGAGCGCATTCGTTGGTTGGAAAGCCTTTCAAGCCACACTCGGGTCCGGCGTACAAGACTCTGTTTTCACCGAAGTGCTCAACAATCTTCACTAAGCGGGCGCTCATCAAATTAACGCTTTCTAGAAAGGTTGTGGGTTCAATTTTTTTGTCATTTATGCTCTTCCAAGCCTCGGCAATTTTTTCGTTTATGGCGATTTCGCTGGGTTTTGGTTGACTCGAGGCGATAACGCTTTCTCGAATCAGCTGGTCGAAGTCTGTCGTGGCTAGGCTGGCTTTAAGAAACTTGTCTCTGGACTCCAAGAGTTCCTTCGTCCTCTTGGCTTGATAAAGAGGGTCGTTCACGTGAGACTCAATCAGGGTTAGGGTTTTCGCCTCCCAGAACAATTCGTCTGATGTCTTGTGAAGGTGCAGACTCGTCTGTACGTTGCTTGAGCGAGCTTTTTGAAAGATTGACTCCCAAGCCTTGAGAAGGTTTTCCCTAGCCTCTGAGCCTCTGTCTAGGAGTGGGTCGTCTATTAGTCCAAAAACTGGTTCGTCGAGAGCTATTAGACTCACGCCTCCGTGCTTGTTCTTGAAGATGTTGCCCTCAACTATTTTGGACAGCACCCCCGCAAGTCTTGTGAATGTGTTTCTGTCTCTGTAGGCGAAGAATGAAGAGAGCGTGTAGGGTCCTGTAACAGAAACCCTGAGTCTGAAAGGTTCGCCTAATCTTTCGGATATTTTTAGAGTGTTGTTCTTTATCGCCAAAACCTCTGGAATGAGTCCCTCCGTGTCTCTCAACGACGGAACCGCGGTTTCCAAGTAGCGACCGCCGACTTCTTCCACGCCCTCCATCATTTCCAAGAACATCTCGTTCATGTCGCGAAACTGCGGGTAGGTCGGCACATTGATGCCAGCCCTGGCTTTATCGAGAAAGCTGTCGACAACTTTTCTCTCGAAAAACGCTGTGGACTCATTGACTAGGCGTCCATAGAGAGACACACCTCTGGAAAACTGCTCAAGGTCTTCGGCAAACGGCAGACTGCCAGCGTCTGTTGATTCAACCATGAGAAAGTCTTCACCGCTTCTCAATACCATTGTTGGGAGACGTTTTAAAATGTTTCACTGTTGAAGTCGGCAGAGTGGGCTAAGACGTTTTGAAGTGTTCCCACCCACGTGTCTCTATCGGAATGGTTCTCTTACCAGCCTTCAGAAGAAGCGACCTCTTCTTTGTGACAGAACCGATTTTGATTAGACGCGCTGTTTTCTCCGCCATCTTCCACAGCTTAGGCTTGACTGTCAATACTAACTCGTATTCTTCTCCGCCGTACAAACTCAGTTCGACAGGGTCCAAATGGTGCGTTTTCGCGAATTCCTTTACCTTCGCGTCTACAGGGAGCTTTTCGATTAGAAACCCAACGTTGCTGGCTTTGGAGATTTCGTGGAGACTCCAGGCTAATCCGTCGCTGGAGTCGATTGAGGCGGTTACAGCCCATGTGTGAGCGAGAGCCACTCCCTCCCTCACTCTCGCGTGGGGCATCAAGACAGCGCCGACAAACTGCTTCTTCATCTGAGGCTTCACAGAGAGCTCTTCGAGCAGAATCTTTAACCCAGCCGCTGTGTTGCCGAAGAATCCCGTGACAGCCACGTAGTCGCCTGGTTTGGCGCCGCTTCGCAGCATGAGATGTCGTTTTGTGCCGACTCCGAAGGCTGAGCAGCTGATGACTAGGTCGGATGCCTCGCTCGTGTCTCCGCCTAGGACGTAGGCGCCGTATTCTCGGGCTCCATCGTTGAGTCCCTTTCCAATCTGCTCAATGTTCTTCTTAGCAAAGTCTCTGGGAATGCCTACAGAAGCGAGCACCGCTATTGGTTTCACTCCTTTCGCTGCCAAGTCGCTTATGTTCATGACCACAGCCTTGCGAGACGCTTGCCACAGACTCATTCCAGGCGGAACGTCTGTCTTGCCAACTAGCATGTCAGTCTTGATAACCACGAGTTTTCCTCGCCCTATGTCGATGGCGGAGACGTCGTCTCCGAAGGGGACAGGCATCTGGGGCATGGGCTCCAAACGGTCAAGAATCATCTCAATTATCTTTCTTTCCCCCAGTTTCTCGGCGGTGTTCATGCTGTTGCCTCTTCTAGGTGGTTATGTACGCCCGAATGTCTTAAAGATGTGCGTTTCTTTCAGATGTAGACTGTCACCGCTGGTGAAATTGCTGAGCACATGGCTTGGAGGCTTCCACAGGTGGGGGGCATGGCTATTCAGATGGAAGACGAGATGGCTTCTCTGGGCGCTCTTGTAGGCGCTAGCTGGACAGGAGCCAAAGCGATGACGGCTACTTCTGGACCTGGCTTCAGTCTCATGCATGAATTGTTGGGCTACGCCTTCATGACAGAAACTCCATGCGTGATTGTGGGTGTTCAACGCGCTGGTCCGAGCGCTGGTCAGGCCGCGAAGTGTGGTCATGGAGATGCGATGCAGGCGCGCTGAGGCACCCCGAACACCCTCACAACCCCAAAGCACAATAAATCAATAGCCTATCCCAAAACGCCCCTTTTTAAACGTTTTAATATATGAGTGGGGATTTATGAAAAATGTGGAGATGAGAGCATCAGAAAATGGATGCTAGCTCTGGGCGTGATCCTTATAATCGCTGGTTCTATCTTGGTCTCCATCCCCAACGTGCCCAAAGAGAGAATCGCGTCAGAGCTGGTCAGGGGAACAGAGAGAGAATGGAGCGTCTCGGCTAACTTGAATCAAGGCGACGCGATTTTGATTGAAATTGGATACGGCGACGACTGGCCACCGCCAGGCTATTTCGAACCCGATCCAGAAAACCCCGGTATAAATCGGCTATTCGTGCTCGTCGATATTAAGGATCCCTCGGGCAGCACAACACAATTTGAGGTTGTATATATCAGTTCAGTCAATGTGACGCTGGCAATCTGGAACGTCAATGTAACTCAACAAGGCGGAATAGACGCAACTGCACTCTACAATGAGGATAGAAACACGTACACGGGAATTGGCGGAATCGTTGCATACAGCGGAACACACACTGCAAGCTTGAGCAAGGAAGGTATATATCCCTCCAGAAACGACCCACCATCCTATCTTAGAATTCTTAAGGGAATAAGATTGACAGAGTATCCCTACGTCTATTTTCTACCCGCAGGAATTGTCATGGGAATAGTTGGCGCAGGCGCATCTATATTCGGGTGGGCGAGCACACCTAGGCGTAGACATCCCAAGAAAAAGAAAACTCCACATATCTAACTCAGAGAAACACGCACGTCACAGATAAACTTGCAGATTACCCGTAATTTTCCATCGCGCTTATTCTAGTCGGCTACAAGCAAGGGCTGTAGCGACGAGATTGAAAAGAGCAAACATCATATTTGTTTAGTCTAGTTTCGGGCTTCGTGAATGGTTTAGCTGCTGCCGCCCATGACATAACTTGTCATGTTTTACTATGCACAGCACTTTTAAGTCAATACCACAGAGCACTATACACAACTGATGGGAGATGAGAGAGATATGCAAGTGAAATGCGTCAAGTGTCAAAGGATAGGCAACTTAACAACCAAGAAGACTAAAAATGGAGATTCCACCATGGGTTTCTCCTGCCAGAAGAAAGTTTCACAAATCATATATAGTATAAACACCAAGTTTTGCAGTGCCGAGCGGAGACATATTAAACATACCCGAGGAGAAGGGAGATTAGAATGAAAACAAGCTTACTATTCTTGGTGCTGCTTATTCTACCAGTGCTAAGCCTGCCTCAAACTAATGTGATCTATGCGGCGCAGCAGATTCCTATATCCTTCGATTTTACTGCCCACGTTACTCTCGTAGATGATCCCTACAATGTTTTAGGTGGAGCCGTTAGTGTGGGGGATATCTTTACGGGCAACTTTACCTATGACCTTGGCTCATCAGACTCTAACCCTGATCCTACGGTTGGAGATTACTGGCATTGTTCGCCACCATATGGAATCTGTGCAACGACGAATGGCCTTACCTTTCAAACAGATCCAGGCAATACTGAATTTCTTGTGGAGTTGGTCAATCGTGCAAGCGACCATATCGTTTTACGCAGCTACAAAAACCTTTTTCCGAGTCTGATAGATCCTAATCAGATTCTGATGAAGGACGAGCACATTTCGTGGCAATTGGACGATTTATCGGGAATAGCCTTGTCCAACGTCGATTTGCCCACCAGTTTTGATCTGTCATTGTGGACCCAGGCCTTTGGCTTGACTATTGAGGCCCGGTATGACTTACAAGTAGAGCCCTGGTTCGTGGATTATTTCATCAGAGCCGTTGTAGATACATGTTCACTAAAAGTTCCAAGATTCATAAATAAGGCATTAGATCCACCTGATGGCAAACTGGGAGACATTGTCTGTGTCACGATAAACGTGGGGGTTCCAACAGGAGAGACTGCGACGATCAGAGACACGCTTCCGCCAGAGTTGCAGTACGTGGTCAATTCCTTCACGGTGAATGGTAATTTGGACACCCCGACGGTCACGACTATTGTTGGACCGCCACCAACCCAACAAATCTCATACAACATCACAACTCCAGGAAGTTACATCATAAAGTTCAAGGTTCAGGTAGTGAAGGCTTACTGGGCGGATCGCACAGTCACCAACGCCGTCATTGGATTTTGGTATGATCAGTATGGCAACCTTGTTGGGGAAAGTGGTGATGTCAGGATAGACTTCGTTGTCCATCCATTCAGAGAGCTACATAAGAACGTTGGCATGCGAAAGGCGGATGTGGTCTTCGCCATAGACACAAACTACGAAATGTCAGAGGAATTGATGAGGCTGATCAGTGATGCGTCATTCATCGTGAATAGCATAACGACAATGATAGCTGACGTTCAGTTCGGTGTAATATACTTGGACGACTATAATCTGTGCTGGATCTGGACATATGAGCCAACATCGGTTCCACAAAACTATACCCAGGGCTATGCTCCGAAATCGGATCCTTGGCCATACAACCTCGCGCAAGACATAACTCCCAACAAGGCAGCCGTTGTTAATGCGATTGTCAATGTGCCTTGGTACGATGGAGGTGATATGCCTCAAGCCTACACTAGAACCATCATGGAATCCTACAATGATACCAATCTGCACTGGAGGACAGGCGCTGAAAAAATCCTTATTCTTATCGGAAACGGTGTGCCCCATGACTCCCACTTTGACTACAATGACGATACCATTTATGAGAACACTGGATTAGACCTGGGACGAGACGGAAATATACGAACACCCGACGATCTCGATTTCGAGACCGAGGTTGCGAATGCAGCGGCTCACGGCGTGCACATCTTGGGCGTTTATAGTGGAGACCCTAACAATCGATACCCATGGGAATACATGGCAACTCACACTAACGGAGAATACGCAGTTGTAAACGCTGCACAGATTCCAGACACAATACCACGCTTAGTCAAAAAGCAAGCCGAAAAGAACTTGATCATTAAAACGAAGACGGATTTCCAGTGGGCAATAGTTTTGGACATTGTGAACCCATTCCCCTACACTATGACTGACATGGTAATCACGGACCATTTCGGCGTACAAATTGAAATTGACCCGCCGTTCCCCTACAGCATTACCCATGGAGAGGTCTCATACATTACGAGAGGAACACCCCGAAAAGTGTTCTTAACATGGAACGTTGGAAATCTCTTGCCAGGTGAGACTGCCCGAATCATGTTTTTGGTGTCCACATGCGTGCGCAATGGAAAGCAGGAATACATTAACCCAGGCGTTTACGAGATAAACTCGGGAGCACACTTGAAGTTCACTGACCCGATACAGAGCACTCGACTCAGCGCAGTAACAGCCCCGATCAACGTAACAGTTCTTCCGCGATCAGACCCGTAAAACAGTTGAGCCAGAAACTCAACCTTCCCTTTTTTTGTGCTTAAATTATAAAGCAAACACCATTGAGTTGACGTATACGCCAGAGTAGTTATCTGTTCTAATATCAGTATTTAGCGCAATGTTGCTGCATTAGGTTGTAAAGCATAGTGGAAAGCTATGAGAAGTAAAGTAATTGTTAAGCTTGAGTAAGTGACTTATTCGGGAATGCTGTGACCCTTAGGCTTATGATAAATTGGGATAAGCGAAAGTAACGGTTGTAGCGTAGACGGAGTCTTCTATGATACAACTTGTCATGTTTTACTATGCACAGCACTTTTAAGTCAATACCACAGAGCGCTATACACAAATCAGAAACCCTTAATTTACCTCTGATTCACAAGACAAGCATGCCTCGGTGGCTCAGCTAGGTAGAGCAACGGTTTCGTAAACCGTGGGTCGCGGGATCAAAGCCCGCCCGGGGCTCCAGTTTAAAAGTACATTTGAAGTAGTGTCTCGTGAGGTGAAAGAGAATGATTAAAAGCTTGATTGAAAAGGTGCCTGACTACCGCGGTTTTCTTACCGTAGATGAACTGCGTCAAAGTGAGGTTGAACTCGCCAGAAACTACCCAGGCGCAGTTGAGCTTAAAACAATTAGGAAGAGCAAGAGTGGGGAGAGCATACGGGTTCTAAAAATCGGTCAAGGAAAACATCAAGCAGTTCTATTCGGGTTCCCTCATCCAGAAGAACCGTCAGGTAGCCTCGTTCTTGAATACCTATCCAAAGAGTTAGCCCGCAGTGAAGATTTGAGAAAAACCTTTGACTACACTTGGCACATCATCAAATGCGCTGACCCAGACGGTGCAAGACTGAACGAGGCATGGTTCAAGGATTTCTCTCTCAAGAAATTCGCGTTAAATTACTACAGGCCTCCTTCCCACAAGCAGGTTGAGTGGAGCTTTCCAGTCAAGTATAAGATTCACGAGTGGAAGACGCCAATCCCCGAGACGAAAGCCCTCATGAACCTAATTGATGAAGTGAAACCAGACCTGATAAGTTCGCTCCACATGGCTGGGTTCGGAGGAGTCTACTTCTACGTCTCTGAGAATTACCCTCAACTCTTCAAAAGATTCTACGAGGTTGTGAAAGCGCAGGGTCTGCCGCTTCATCTCGGCGAGCCTGAGGTTCCTTATCGCGTAAAACTCGCAGAGGCAGTTTTCAAGATGCCAGTCTTCGAGGACAGCTACGACTATTACGAAAAACAATTGGGAAAAGTCCCCGATGAACTGCGCAAAAGAGGAACGAGCAGTTACGGATACGCAAGAAATATCTCTAATCCCTTCACTCTGGTAAATGAGGTGCCGTTTTTGTTCAATGAGAGGGCTGCAGACATAACTCCCACAGAAGTCGAGAGAAAACATTCAAAGAGAGACGCCTTGAAAAGAAGCGAATCTACCTACCAGTTTGTCAAAAACCAGTTCCATAGGGTTGAAGCAGAGCTCGACCAAACCTCACCCTTTTACGAGGTAGTTGTTGAATACCTACGAAGAACAGGATACGCACTTGAAGCCGAAAAGAAATGGGTTGAAACCGAACCGTCAATGAAGAGGAAAGCAACGGCAGCAGAACTGTTCGATTCCACCGTGGCAATAGTTCTTGAGGAGCTCTGCCAGTATGGGATTTTTATGAGGCTTTTGAACGCGTCCCTTCCGAAAACAGTTAAAAAATCAGCGATTAAGGCATGTCTAAAGGAAACAAAGAGTAGGTTTGACCGGGCTTATGAAGAGTTCGAGGAAAAGGCTGATTATGAGGTGATACCAATCCGAAAACTCGTCAGAGTGCAGCTGGGTAGCCTACTGTATTCGGCGGATTACTTGAAGCAAGTGAGATAAATCTTTTCGGTGCGTTTCATGGAAACTTTGGCTTTATTGCTTTAGTAGAACAAGCGTCCACGCATTTCAAACAGTATATGCACTCTGGGTGGGTGAACTTCTCCCATGGGAGGTCTAGGATGGGCACCAGTGTGGGACAGGCTTGGACGCAGTCTCGGCACCCAGCCTTCGCGCACCTCACGGGGTCTCTCTTTAATCCTAAGAAACTGAAGCGACTGAACAAAGCCGAGAAAGCTCCCTGAGGACAGAGATAGCGGCACCAACTCCTCGGGATGTAGACCGCCAGCGCCATGACTAACACCATGATGAAGAAGCGAGCCCACAGAAGCAGAGTGATCGAAGCGATTGCAGCGCCTATGGCTCCGTATACTTCCGCAGCGGCTTGCTCTAACAGTTGAGGTATGGCGTAGCGAATGTCAAGCGCGATTCTGGGGGTTATGGCGAAGAGCGTGTCGGCGGGGCTGAGCGCGTTGAAGGGAGCCTGAGCAAATACGCCCAGAGATTCCTTGTAACCGCGAATATTCGTGGCAGAGGATATGGCTACAGTTCCGCTGATGAACAAGATGACCGCCAAAACCCCATATTTTACGTAAATCATTTGCTTGTGAGTCCTCAAAGAGACCTGTGTGTGCCGCCTCTTCACATAACTCAGCAAGTCCTGAACAAAGCCGAACGGACAAGCCCAACCGCACAAGGCTCTGCCAAGAACTATGGCGAACACGAAAATCGAGGTGAGAGCAAGCCAAGGAAAGACGAGTTCGTATAGCATGAGTTGTAGGACGCCCAGAGCCTCTCCAACGGTCTTTGTTGGCGTTCCCAAAAGTCCAATGATTGGAAGGAGTATGGGCGTTGCTCCCCAACCGAAGACAACGGCGTTGAACAATAGAAAGAGGCAAAACTGAGTGATTCTTCTCGCGGTCTCAATCCTGAAGAGGGCTCTCTTAACACGCACCAGCCTTCCCTCAGTCTGCTGCTTCTCCTCTGGAACCTCTCCTTTCCCTTCTTCTTTCAATAATTGTCCTCCGACAGGAGAATCAAATGTGTGTCGCTCTAATCTGCCTAGTTTTAGCCTCTGGTGTGTGACTTTAAGGAGAAGGTCCAAGTGCCATAAAAAGGTTTACTGTGAAGAAACAACATTAGACGGGTACCCCTCTCTGTCTCTCTCACCCTTCTTCGTGCCAATTTTGCGCCTTCCAAACAGAAGCCGAATCCAACTGCCCTCCAAAATCAGCGTCCACTACAAACCCTGTTCAACACGTCTATTAGACCCCTCTCCCCTACGCACAGAATTTTTTTCTTCTAGTTCTCACACAACACGAAACAGTCACATTTACAAGAAGATATAAACCACCAAGAGGTCGTTAGACAAGTACATTTACGATGACTTAACTAATGAGTTCATAAATGCAGTGGTGGTAACCCAATTTCAATGGAATCTCTTGGACAGACGCTTTAGCAATGTATAATAAATAACCAATGAGGATACCGAGAGATACCAGCGGTATGATTAATAGATTCTCAATTAAGTGAGGGCGCATCTTATATGGATGATAAGATGGAAAGGAAAGTATCCACATTGTAAACAGTTGCCATCCAATCAGCGTAAAAATAATTGCCATAGCAAGAACTGATATGACCTCTATTGCTTTCATCTCGATTTCCTTCAAATTCTCAATCCTGAATTCATACTATCACAATCATAGAACATTTCTCCTTAAATTTTTAATGCAACTTGATCAATTATTTTGAAAAATGGGAATATCTGTTGAGCACATGGAGCGACGATACCACACGTTCAGAACTGCTTAAGTACATTCTTCAGAGTGTTTAAGTCATGCTGGCTATATCCTTACATTAGGATTAATTGTTTTGGGTTTATTCGAAATGTACATCCGAATCTCTAATTTGCCTATGAGGGCAATTATTCTATCAGTTGCAATAAGCACTATTCTTGTTGTTGGTCTTTATCTGGTTTTACGATTAATATGGTGGGGATGTTTGGCTAATGCTATTGTCAGCATGCCAAAACAATGGGACGAAGATTTGATCTCATTACATGGAGAGTGTTGTGATTATGTGGCTGGTAGAAGAAAATGGAAGGGGAGACCGAGATTATACAACGAAATATTGGGAAGTAAAGTCTCTGGAGGACGAATAAAGTGGGTAGTCTTCTTCTGGGTAATGGTAACAATTACTATTTTCTTACTTAACAGGTATTTGAATGACGCATTGGTAAATTTGCTTCCATAGTCTTTCATTGAATTCGAATACCTAGCATAAACACCCAAGAAACAATTGAACCGAATAAGACAATCTTTTCCTATTTCTCATTCTTTAATTGGAATTCACAGAAGACCTAGTTGTGGACGAAGAGTAAGGGTCAAGATTATGAACTCTTTCTACGATAAATGGATAATGAATTTGGCTGCGGATGGAACCTTAGCGATTAAGACCACTCCCGCAATGTCTTCTTAGCCCCTATAGAAAAATCATATACAAATTCATATGAACTGTGTCAAGACCTATAATTCCATGAAGACATTGAATCTAAAAGGAACCTAAAATAAGACTATGATAATAAAAGGGTAACAAAGCGCTCTGGTGAACCAACCATTGCAGTCAACGATTCGCAACCAACTCATGCGGTTGCTTAACACACAGAAATACCACATTGTTGGAAGACACTCAGCCGTAAAACGCTGCAGATGGCTCTACGAAACCCTCGTTCACAACCGCCCATGCTACAAACAGAGATTCTACGGCATAAACACCCACCAATGTGTTCAGATGACGCCCACGATTTATTCCTGCACCATGCGCTGCCGCTTCTGCTGGCGGGCTCAGAGCGGAGACACAGACCTGAAGTGGGAAGAAACCGAACTCGCCAAATGGGACGACCCAGAAGAAATCGTCGAAGGATGCATCCGAAAACAACTCAGACTCCTAACAGGATACAACGGAAACCCAAAAGCCAACAAACAAAAACTCAGAGAAGCCGTGAAACCCAAACACGCCGCCATCAGCCTAGCAGGCGAGCCAACACTGTATCCCGCCCTGGGACAGCTCATCAGATGCTTTCACCGACGAGGCTTCACCACCTTTCTCGTCTCCAACGGAACAGTCCCAGAAGCCCTAGCCAAACTGAGCGAAGAACCAACTCAACTCTATGTCTCACTCAGCGCCTACAACGAGAAAACATTTCTGCAAACCTGCCGTCCACAAACCTCCAACGCTTGGAAGAAGCTGAACCAAACACTTTCCCTCCTGCCCAGCTTCAAATGCCCCACAGTGTTGCGCTTGACCCTGGTCCGCCACTTGAATCTGAGCCATCCAGAATTATACTCCAATTTGATTGAGAAGGCGAATCCAACCCACGTGGAGCCTAAAGCCTACATGCACGTGGGATTTTCAAGACTGCGGCTAAATTTTGACAATATGCCTTCCCACGAGGAAATCCGAGACTTCGCCTCCGAGTTGGCTAAGAAAACCAGCTACAACGTTTTAGATGAGGCGCCTGAAAGCCGCGTGGTCTTACTGAGTCGCTTGGAAAAGGCTATTAGGCTAGGGCAAGCACCATCTTGAATGCGCTGAATGGTTGTGAAAAACTTGTCTCTAAAACCCGTTTTAACCAAAATTCAGAAAGAATTGAGGGACAAGGACGAGGTCCGCGAACAGGTTCAGAGGGACATGCGCCGAGCCACTCGCCTCTCCAAACAAGCCATACTCTTCACTCACCAGAAAAGGCTGAAAGAAGCGAGGAAACTGCTAGATGACGCGAAAAAGCTCTTCGTCAAGCTTGGTAAGATTGCTGAGGCTCATCCCGACATGGTTTACAGCGGAATGGTTGAGGCTGCTTTTGAAGAACACGCCGAGAGTCAGATTCTGCTGAGGCTTGTAGAGGAAGGAAGGTTCGCTGCACCAGAGGAGTTGGGTGTTCCCTCCATGGCTTACGTGCTCGGGCTCGGCGATGTCATAGGCGAACTCAGACGGCGCGCCTTAGACATGCTACGAAAGGGCGACGTGAAAGCCGCGGAAAACTGCCTCCGGATGATGGAGAAGATTTACATGGAGTTGATATCAATGAACGACGCCTACATGCTTGTGCCTGGGCTCAGAAGAAAGGGCGACGTTGCCCGACACGTCATCGAGGCTACAAGAGGCGACATAACCCTAGAGGCAAGGAGAACGACACTGGAACGCTCCATCAAGAGACTCGAGAAGGCTTTGAAAAGCCGATGAAAAAGCAGACGTCACCTCTCCCATGGAGATTCGAATCTTTTTCCTCAGTTGAACTCGGCTCAAAGTTCTCCGTGGAAAAAGCCCACGCCATGCAGTTGCGACTGTCCAAGAAAGTGATAAAGAAGGATTTGCTTCCGAAACCCATCCGCTTTGTAGCTGGGGTTGACGTCGCTTATTCGAGAGGAACATCAATAGGTGCCGCAGCAGTTTTCGACTATGATTCGCTGTCTCTTGTGGAATCCAGTGCGGTTCGAATCAAGACTCGTTTCCCCTACATACCGACTCTCCTCTCGTTCAGAGAAATCTCGCCGACCCTAGCAGCCATAAAAAAACTGCGGAAGAAGCCAGACGTTTTTCTGGTGGATGGACAGGGAATAGCCCACCCGTATCGCCTCGGATTCGCCAGTCACCTCGGCTTGGTCTTAGACAAGTCAACCATCGGCGTGGCGAAGAGCAGACTCTGTGGAGAGGTGGAGCCTCTAAGAGGTAGAAAGTGGGTACCCATCATAGACCGAGGCGAGGTCATCGGCGCCCTTGTAGTCACTAGACATGGGGAAAAGCCGCTGTACGTCAGCATTGGTAACAAGGTTTCGTTGAAGACAGCCATGGGCATAGTTCTGCACTGCGCACAAACTGGAAGGATTCCCCAGCCTATTCAAGCCGCTCACGAATTGGCAAATGAGGAGAAAAGGAAGCAAGATATAGGAAGAAAAACAACGAGTGATGTGATAGGTTGAGGAGGCGATTAGTATGAACCCCAAGTTGACAGAAATAATCAGCAAAATAAGGGATAAGTCACTGAGAGAGAAGGTAATCAAGTTCGTGGCAAATCCGACCGTTAAGATTGAAGGCAAAGTGTACAGGGGGCTGCTGCTTCAATCTTCTCCCGCCGGAGTTTCTCATCACCACGCCTATCCCGGAGGCTTCATAGAGCACGTGGTTTCCGCAACTCAAATCGCCCTAACCCTCTGCGACGTAGTGGAGAATGTTTATCACGGCAAAGTCGAACGAGACTTGGTTGTCGCTGGCTCCATCCTGCACGATATTTTTAAGCCCTTAACCTATATGGAGAGAGAAAACGGCAGTTATGGAGTAACACCATTAGCCGAGCGCCTCGACCACCTAACTCTAATAGTCTCCGAGCTGGTTAGCAGAGGCTTCCCACTTGATTTAATCCATATCGTGGACGCGCACATGGGTTGGCAGCACGGTCCAATCGGACCCCGAACGGCAGAGGCTCTGATCGTTCACCTCGCCGATGCCGCTGACTCTCGACTGAACGGCGAAGTGTTGAGAGCAGCCCGATACTTGTCAAGAGAGGCAACTGGCATGGAACTGGAGCACATCACGTCGAGAGAAGCCTTTGAAATCGTTCGTTCAAAAACTCTTGGAGGGTGGGATGAAGCGAAGGAGACTGTGGAGAGAATCAGAGAGAAACGCCTCAAAGCCTCCCATCGATAGAGTAAGTATGAGAGACGATTGCGAAATCACCCGCTAAGAAATTGTTACCATCCGTATTCACTGTAGAATGTCTTTTTCATGACACACTCAATCGTTTGCTTTATGTAAGGAATGGTGTTATCTGGAAGGTTGTCAATGTCAAACCATCTTAAATCATCGCATCTATGAGGTTCCATAATTCTGGGTTCACTTCTCCATTTTTCTGCTGTAAAAAAGAAGTTTACTCTTTCTTCAGTCGGCTCTTTTCTGTGCATCACGTGAACCAGCGTCAAATTTTCTGGGTTCAATTCAACTCCGATTTCTTCTCTCGCTTCTCTAATCATTGATTGAAGTAAGGTTTCGTTACCCTCAAGATGCCCAGCCGGAAAACTGTATTCACCATCATGAAATCCTGTGTTGCATCTTCGAGAAAGAAGGATTTTATTGTTTTTCGTCAAAATCAGATAAACTGTAGGAATTATTTTGAATCTTCTTTTTGGCATAATACTACTTAATTAGAATTGGGGTATAATTCTTCTTTGCTTTTGCACTTGAGCGCAAGGTAAATAAGAATTCGTCTACAATGCCGTTGTAAACGAGGAATCCGTCTTGCCAGAAGTTCGTGTCGCCATCGCTGGAGTCGGCAACTGTGCTTCCGCTCTCGTTCAGGGCGTCGAATACTACAAGAACGCCAAAGAAGAGACTAAGGTTCCAGGGCTGATGCACATCAACTTTGGAGGCTACCACATCCGCGACATAAAATTCGTAGCAGCCTTCGAAGTCAATACCAACAAGATTGGGAAGGACTTAGCCGACGCCGTCTGGGCTGAACCAAACTGCTGCGCCAAATTCGCCGACGTGCCCAAAACTGGCGTGAAGGTTCTTCCCGGACCTATCCTCGACGGGGTTGCGCCCCACATGCGGGAATCCTTCTACACTTATAACGAAAGAGAGACGAAACCAGTGGATGTGGGTGAGGCTCTTAAGGAGGCTGAGGCAGACGTTTTGGTCAACTTCATTCCCGTTGGGAGCAACAAAGCGACACAAGCGTATGCGGAGGCGTGTTTGGAGGCGGGGTGCGCCCTAGCCAACTGCATACCCGAGTTCATCGCATCTAACTCCGCGTGGGCTGAGAGATTTGAAAAGAGGCGGTTGCCAGTGGCGGGCGACGACATAAAGAGTCAGCTGGGCGCAACCATTCTACACCGAAACCTGATCAAACTCTGTGTAGATAGAGGGGTTGAGGTTGACGAAACCTACCAGCTCAACTTGGGAGGCAACACCGACTTCCAGAACATGACAGTTGAGGAGAGACTTCACACCAAACGAATAAGCAAGACAGAGGCTGTGACGAGCCTACTGCCCTACAAGGTTCCCACCAGAATTGGACCATCCGACTACGTGCCCTTCTTAGGCGACAAAAAAATCTGTTACGTGTCCATTAGAGGGAGAAAGTTCGGCAACCTCCCAGTCACGGTCACAGCCAAACTTGAAGTTGAAGACTCACCTAACAGCGCGGGGGTTGTCATAGACGTCGTGAGAGCGCTGAAACTGGCGCTTGACAGAGGCATAGGTGGCACATTAACGGGCATATCCGCCTACGCCTTCAAACATCCACCAGTTCAAGTTCCAGATGACACAGCAAGACAATGGGTAGAAGACTATATACAAGGAAAACGTGAACGCTGAAAATAGAGGCTTACCTTGAGTATCCGTATAGTTACATTTTTGCTAAATAGTCTTTAGATATGCCACATCTTTTCTTGCGGCATGGAATCCCACTTTTTCGTATAGTTTGATGGCTTTTGTTGGGTTTTGGTCGTCTACGCCCAGAAGGGCTTCAGTCATGCCCTTCGCTTTCAACAGCTTCATGCCCTCAATCATCAGGCGTGTGCCTATACCCTTCAATCGATGAGACTTCAGAACTCCTATGCTTAGTATCCACCCAGCCTTGGTTCTTTTCTCCTCGTTGTATTTCTCGTCAATACCCGCGCCAACATAGCCAACAGGTGTATCTTGTAGGATGGTGAAGAGCCATTGTTGCTCCTTGAAAATAGGGTCTTGCTCCAAGAAATACCGTGTTTCCTCGATTGAGTCAGGTCTGTAATTGTAGTGCTCTTTGAAAGCTTCGTTAGACAACCAGTGCAGCAGTTTCAAATCATCCATCCAGCCTTTACGAAAGGTTTGTAGCGTCACCTCTTTGTTTTCGCCGATGCTTGAAGGAATGTTCTCTAAGCTTCTTTTCATCAAACTGAAGATTCTGACACTTTTGAAGCCTAAGCTTTCCCATAAATTAACGGCTTCAGGCTTGCCCAGAACCCCGCTCGCTTCAACAGTTAGCATCCCGCGTTCTTTCAGGCTCTCTACGGCTTTCTCCGCCAACGCTCGTCCTATTCCTCTTCGTCGGTACTCTGGAACAACTCCCAACATGCGTATGAAGCCTTTCTTCTCTTCTCTCATCTTGTCAACATAGGCGTTGACAATCCCGACCGGTCCACCGTCGAGTTCAGCGATAAACATTCCCGTTGCATCAAAGGTTGGAGACTTCTCACTTATCAGCATGTCCTCAACTGAAATGCTTCGGAAGTCGTCAAACTCCCTGAAAGCCTTATTCCACACGCTAACCCAGACGCCTTCGTCTCCGCTCTGAACAAACCTTCTGATCTTCAGCATCTATGCTAACCCCTTTTTGGCTTCCCACTACAATGCACAACCAACATTTAACCATTCCTATACACCAAAAACTCGCCCCAAGACGAAGCTGTACCCGTCTCTCTGTCTCTCTCAACACCTAATTGGCGCCAAATAGAGGGGCTAGGTCTGCTGTGCGCACACACATAACCGTTTCAAGTCTGCACGCTCATGCTGGCATGGCTTTCGCCTCAATGCCCAGCCGCTTCTGTATTTCTCTCGCCAAAGCCTTAGCGTCCCCAACACGATAGTTGTCCGTAATCACAAGCTTGGGCTTGCTCTCCCTCACGTAACGAAGAAGCCCATTAAAATCGGAGTGGTCGCTCAAAGCTATCAGGTGCTCGTTCTCTGCAATCTTGCGGCAGGGACTGTTGAACTCCCAGCCACTCACGCTGAGGCGAAAAGTGTCTCTGCCAACGTATCGACGAGAGCCCATGTGATAGAAAGCAACGTAGGGTTCACGCTTCTCCATCATCAACTGCGCCTCTTCTCCACCGCACAACAAATACTTCCCAAGCCTCATCCCATGCTTCTCACAAATCTTCGAAACCTGAAAAATCTTTTCTGGAACAACAAAAGACGACTTCACCCTCGCCTCATGCAAAATCTCCATAACCTCCTGAAGCTTACCGTAATAACCAAAAACGTAAACAGGACCCTTCTTCAAGCCCTGCTCCACCAAAGAAACTAGGACATTCTCAACAACCTTCTCAAAGGGCCTGACACGAGCAGGATTGCCATAAGTAGCCTCCATAACCAGAACATCAGCCTCAATCACTGGAGTTTCAGGCAGCCGAAAATCACTGGTATACAGAATTCTGGTTCCCTCGGCATCTTCCACCAAAACCTGAGCCGCACCCAGAATGTGGTCTGAACGGTGCAGAGTCAACCTATCTCTTCTATGCATTAAAGCCTCTTCATAAGCGAGCGTCTTCACGTTGCCCGTCATCATAAACAAGGGTCCCTTCATAACGTCTATCAGATCCCTCGTGGCTTGAGTCATCACCACAGTCTCGCACTTCTTCAAGCTTTGCAGCAGCCCAATCATGTGGTCGTAGTGAGCGTGGGTGACCACTCTCAAAGGCCTGTTCTCGTCGAAGGAATCACAGGCGACGTGTTTGCCTAAGAGAACCGCTCCCTTCTCTCCGATAGAGGCTTTCGTCGACATCGAATACCAAACCCTAAGTAGTGAGCGCAGCCGCCTTAAACTGTTTTCGAAGACCTCTTGTTCTCTCTAGGTTTTCTCAGCCGAGCTGGAGGGATCACAACAAACCGCCAAGGTTCACGATTACACCCGAAGGCGCAGACAGATAGCCTCCAAAATCAACTGCAATACTTTCTGATAGCCTCTAGAACGTCCAAGAGGGACTCGCCAATTCCTCAATGTTCCGCCACTGAAATAAGACTCTGCGCTGTTTCGAGTCTAGAACTGATGCACTCTCTGAGATGGAATAATCTTCTAGTTGTCTAGGCAACAATTTTTATATATCTCTGCTTGCCCAAAATCTATTTGGGCTTGGGGTTAGGGTCGTTCCAATGTTAAGGTATAAGTATACCTTAACAGAAGCTGGAGAGAGGAGATGCGCTAAGGGAGAGTTTTACCTACAGGAGACTCCGACATATCGGGGTTACACGGAGAAAATCTTTCGCATCCTCTATCATTCTGAGAGGCCTCTAACTGTTGGAGAAATCAGCGAGTTGACGGGGATTCATAGGCGCTCCGTTAACGGAGTGATAACCTTCAACTTGTTGGCTGGGTATATAATAAGAATACCTATATACTAAGCTGGCAATCCTCAAACAGCCGTTCCCTCTCGACCTCAGTGGTTCTATCTGCAGTCACAGATTCTAGTGCCTTCATGAGCTATTTGCCACTGACAGAAGCGGAGAAAGTTTATAGTGAACATGAAACACTAAAAGTTAGGGAACTGCAATGATTGAGGAGAACGATGTCGTTGGATATCTGAGGGATCACCGTGGCGAAGCCTCTTTAGGCGAGATTTCTGAGGGCTTGGGCGCACCCAAGTACGGTCCCAACTCGGTCTACGCTGTGCTCCAATCCTTGAGGTCGAAGGGGATTGTTGATAGGCGTGGAGAGTTGTGGGTGCTTTTGGTTTCAGAAGAAGCCACATCAAAGGAGGCGGCAGCACCTGCGCCAGTAGAGGAAAAGGCTGAGACCGCTCAAGCGGCGGCGCCAGATGTGGAGAGAATCGTGAAGGCTATGGCTAAGACGCTGGCCGAGGCGATGAAGGGAGCGAGGGCGCCAGCCGACGAGTGGGAGCTCGCCACGAAGCCCATGAAAACTGAGATTGAGCGTAAGGAAGAGAAGCTGAGCGCTTTGGTTCTGCGTCCCGATGTGGCTGCGGAGGCGAAGAAGCCTTTGATAGGGCTGCCGACTGGCACATTTATCGACTATTTATTCTTGACGCCTGAGGGGAAACCACTAAACGGCGTGCCCATTTGTGGTCAGTTCGCGGTTACGGGGTTGCCAGGTGCTGGCAAGTCCATTTTGGTTGAGGAGATAGCTGTTCGGGTTTCGGCTGCTGGTAGGAAGGTGTTGTACGCGACGGCGGAGGACACGTGGAAGAGTGTCACGCCTCGTTTTGACTTGCAGTCTCGTTTGAAGCAGAAGGCTGAGATTTTGGGGCTTGATTGGGGCAGGGTTAGGGAGAGTCTGTTCGTGCTTGACACTGTTGTTTATCCTGATCTGCGGGATTGGAACACGTTTGCGGAGACTTATCGTTTTGTTGTGGAGCGGGAGAAGATTGAGCTCGCTATTATTGACTCTGTGACCGTTCTTGAGGCTTATAGGGGTGCGTTGAAGTATCGGGTTATGGAGTTGGCAAGGTACAATCAGTTGCACGGTGTGACTGGCTTGTATATTAATCAGCGTAGCGCGGAGATGTGGGATTCTTATGATATGGCTGGGGGTATTGGTTTGGCGCATAACTTGGATGGGACGATTATTGTTGATTATGGGCGTGTTTATTGGGCGGATCAGCAGGTTGATTTGGAGGCTAAGAGGGGTGAGTTTGTTCGGATTGCGCGTGTGTTGGATTGTCGTATGTGTAATTTTGAGCGTAGGCGCATTCGTATTGATATTACTAATGATGGGTTTGTTAAGGCGTTGGAGCCTATTCCGAAGCCGCCTGAGTAGAAGGAAAAAATAAATTCTGAGTGTAGGGGAGGGGGGTCTAATAGAGGCGCCGAACGGAGCCCGTTGTGGGCGCTGATTTTGGAAGGGAATTAGATTCTGCGTCTGTTTGGGAGTCCCGAAATCAGCACCAGAAAGGTTTTGATTTTTTGTTTTTATTCTATTCTCGTGAGGGTTTTCTGGTGTGTGCTTTGAGGTATTCGTTTAGTGCCTTCTTTGTTGTGACCCAGTTTCTGTGGAGTTTGAGGGCTCCGAGGCTGCCTTTTCGGGCTAGTA
>Ga0315306_10000411_pt1 | contig 20644 bp, 25 predicted proteins | sample TDP1_MG_FD_203803 | JGI IMG/M metagenome (GOLD analysis project Ga0315306, IMG submission 203803) | Freshwater sediment microbial communities from Lake Towuti, South Sulawesi, Indonesia - TDP1 | ecosystem: Environmental > Aquatic > Freshwater > Lake > Sediment | place: Indonesia: South Sulawesi... | reverse complement strand
ATGGTTGCCACAAGTGCAATGTGCTTAAGGAGTGGTTTAAAGCCTTTAACACGCATTTTGAGGAGCGTAGCCTTGAAAACGTCGACGTCATGGCTGAGTTGGTTATGAGAGACATAGTCGTGCTCTCAGCGCCGGTGCTAGAGGTCGACAGCTCGTTTTATAGTGAGACAGAATTCTTCGAAGGCAACGCACTCTCGGCGAATCGACTTAGGGAGATTTTGGAAGGGAACGGCAATGTCCGACGGTGACGGCGACGGAGAGCTTGTCCTTCAACCCTATCAGGAACTTATGCCTAAGGTCAGAGGCAGCGACGGTTTCATAGTTCCATGGAATCGAGAAGCCATTGTCAAGCAACTTCTCACAGAAACAAGACTCGCCAAAGAGTTTCTTGACATACGACCCATGAGTCAAGAAGAAGCCGAGGAAATAGCGTTTGACGTGGAACGCAAAATCCTGAACCTGCGGTTGAAGTTTGTAAGCGGCCCCCTAGTCAGAGAACTAGTCAACAACGTTCTGCTCGGAATGTCTAAGGACAAGCCCGAATACGCCGTTTACCGCAACATCCTCACAAGAGTTGGTGCACCCGTCTTCGACGCCTACCTTATGGATGTGGGACAAGGATTCAAGGCGAATGAAAACGCCAATCTCCAGCCCAACGCTGAAACTTCACACAAGCGAAAGGCAGACTGGGTTTCGGGCGAGGAATACCTGCTCCTCATGCCGCCTAGGTTGGCGGATGCTCATTTATCTGGTGATTTGCACATTCATGATTTGGAGTACTTTGGTACTAGACCTTTCTGTCAAGACTGGGACTTGCGTTACTTCTTCTACTACGGTTTGATGCCCGACGGAATGGGAACTCGAACCAGTGTGGCAGGCCCAGCCAGGCATCCAGAAGTTGCCATATTACACACAGCTAAGATCTTGGCTTCAGCACAGACCAATTTCGCAGGCGGCGAAGGTTTCTACAACTTCTTGGTTTTCCTAGCGCCGTTTATGCGGGGAATTGGCTACGACCGCATTAAACAGTTGATGCAGATGATGTTCTTCGAGTACACGCAGGCGTACGTAGCGCGTGGCGGTCAGCTTGTTTTCAGCAACATTCAGGTGCAGCCTGGGGTTCCTGAGCTTTGGCGCAAGGTGCCGGCTATCATGCATGGCAGGGTTGGACCAGACCTGTACGGCGATTTTGAAGACGAAGTTCGAATGATGTTCAAGGCTTTGTACGAAGTGGCGCTGAAAGGCGATTTCAGGGGTAAACCCTTCAACTTCCCAAAATTGGAGAACAGCCTCAGCCCAGAGTTCTTCAAGCCAGAATATGACGAGGTTTGGCTGGATGTGCACAAGGTTGTAGCCAAGTTTGGAACACCGTACTTTGACAACTTGCTGCCCCCGTACAGAGGCTACGGCAAGGGCGTATCATGCTACCAATGCTGTGCCTACTGCTTCGTTGAAACGCCAGAGGGCAGCCCAGATTTTCATGATAAGATGAACTTTGTCGATGGCAAGCATTTCACCATGGGCAGTTGGCAAGTTGTGAGCTTGAATCTTCCACGAATGGCTTACAAAGCGAACGGCAACGACACAGCCCTTTTTGAAGAAGCTCGTCGATTGATGGACTTGTCAGTCGAGATTTTCAAAATTAAGCGCAAGTGGATGGACTTGATACGCCAGCGGAACAGAATTCCATTTGCCACTCAGCGTCCCATTGACCCGCGAACCGGCGTGAAGGGGCAGCCTGCAATAGACTTCGACGGTTTGGTCAACACAATTGGGCTTGTTGGCGGCAACGAAATGGCTCAGTGGCACACAGGATATCAACTTCATGAAAACCCAGAAGCTGTCAAAATCTTGGTCAAACTCATTTTGGAGATGCAGAAGTACAAGAAGGAACTGGAGTCAAGAACAGGCAGCAGACTGGCTTTAGCACGTACTCCAGCAGAGTCAACTGCTCAGCGCTTCGCAGTGGCTGACTTGCTCACTCCAGCGTATCATGACAATGCTCAGAAACTTGCTAAGGGCGATTTGGGCAAAGCGGGGTATATGCTGACTGAAGGCGAAAAAGATGTGCCCATCTACTACAACAACGGCACACACGTTTACGTAGGCGCCAAGGTAGGCTTGCTTGACAGGATAGAGATTGAACAGAAGTTCTTCCCGTTGCTGAATGGAGGCAATATGCTCCATGCGTGGCTGGGTGAGGCTCATCCTGACCCAGAAGCGTTGTACAAGTTGACCAAGCGGATTGCTACTCAGACGCATGTGGGCTATTACGCTTACACTAAAGACTTGACTATATGCAATAGTTGCGGTGCGGTTTCGCCTTTAATGAGTAAGTTGTGTCCAAACTGCGGCTCCGACAGTGTCGAGTGGTGGTCGCGCGTCACAGGCTATTATCAAGCTGTGAGCGGCTGGAATGAGGGCAAGAAGCGAGAACTGCAAGATAGGTTCAGAGTCGCGGCGTAATCCTCTACACGTAGCAGGGTGAGTCTACGTAAGCATTCGTGGAGAATATTGCCAGTAGTTGTGCATAGACCCTTGTGAAACTCATCCTTTGGGGGAAACAAGTATGAATTTGTTGCCATCTGGGTCTTTGAACGTGGCTGTGCGTCCTCCCCAATATTGGTCTTTTGGCTCTGTGACAAACTGTACCCCTTTTTCTTTCAACGTCTTGTATTCTTGGTCAACGTTTGCTACGGTCATAAAGATGTCAATCTCACCCTTTGGGTCCGGGTCTAATCCAAGCATCATATCTCCTATGTTGAAGGTTGCGTAATTGGACCATTCGTCCTTCTTTTTGAGACCTAAGACGTTTTCATAGAAGTTTATCGTTTTCTTCAGGTCTTTTACTGGGAATGTGATATTCTCTATCTTCTCAATCACGACTTTCACCTCCTTGCGCTTAATAGTGACAGCTGAAATTCGAGCGGCTTGTTATTCGCAATTGTGAAAGCATTTTAGGTCCCTGTATGGTTTAAAGCCTAAACCTTTAGCCACTCCAAGCGATGGCTGATTTGTTGCGTCAGCCGCGTACACTCCTATCAGTCTCATTCTGATCAAGGGTTCACAAGCAAGCGATGTAAGGCATTTGGCTATTCCATGACCGCGATAATCCGGCTCGGTTTCAGTGTAGCTGACGCTGAAAGATTTCTTGGTGAGGTACCCAACACCCGATGTTGCGACCAATTGCCCATTTTCGTCTAGATATCCGTAAACTGGTGCGGTCTCTAACCGTTTGATGTACGTGGGAGAAGCGCCTGGATCAAGCTTCGTGATGTTTTGAGGAGTCAAACGAACAGCTTTCGCTTCGTGTATGCGGCTTGGCTTAAAACTTGAGGAGTCAACGCAGTGATAACGCGCAGTGTAGACCTTAGTTAACCATGGCATGTGCTTCTTGATGTAGCTTGCAGGTGTCGAGGTTTGCAGATGTGTTTGGTAATCTTTTTTTCTCCTCATAATGTCAGCGAATTCCTTTATTGTTGCTTGCTCTTCAGCTGTCATGTAGGCGCTGAGGCTTTTGCGCTTCCTATCGAACTGCAGTACTACGAACTCTTTCATTGAATTCGGGTCCTCAACGTAGACTTGGACGTTGCGCCAGAGATAGTCTTCTTCAACCAGCGAGATTTCTTCAACGTATATGACGGAGTCTTGGTAAAGCCGGGGCAAGATTGTCTTCTTGTTTTTGAGGAGTAGGACCATACTCGGATAGCACTGTCGATTATTCTTCTAGTTTGTTGCTCCGAGGATGAGTGCTAATAGCGCCATTCTGGTGACCACACCGTTCCAGACCTGTTGGAAGTAGCGTGCATGGGCTGTGGAATCCACTTCAGCGCTGATTTCGTCGACTCGCGGCAGTGGATGCAGCACGATCATGTCTTTTTTAGCGTTTTTCAGTGTCACGTTGTCGATTTTGTATGAGCCTTTGACTTTGGCGTATTCAGCTGCGTCTGGGAATCTCTCTTTTTGAATGCGCGTTACGTAGAGCACATCGAGTTTGGGTAATGCTTCGTCTAAGCTGCTGGTTTCTACGACTTTGATGCGTTCGCTTATGGTGTCAAGCACTTCGCGGCGCATGCGTAACAGGTCGGGTGAAATAAAGTAGAGTTTAACGTCGTAAAGCGAAAGCGCATAAGCCAATGAATGCACGGTTCGCCCGAAACGAAGATCGCCTGCTAAAGCAACGTTAAGTCCATCTATTCTGCCTAGCTCTTTTTTCATGGTGTACAAGTCAAGCAAAGCTTGAGTGGGATGTTCCTCGGCGCCTGAACCTGCATTGATGATGGGTGCTTCAGCAAATTCAGCTGCCAAGCGTGCAGCACCTTCCAAAGGATGCCTTAAGGCTATGACGTCAGCGTAATTCTCAACAACGCGCATAGTGTCAGCGAGGTTTTCTCCTTTTTTCACTGAGGCTATTTCAGCTTCAGCGAAGCCTATCGCTATGCCGCCTAATCTGTGCATGGCTGATTCAAAACTGAGCCTCGTCCTTGTGCTGGGTTCATAAAACAATGTAGCCAGTATCTTGCCTTGGAGCATGGTCGAGCGACTCTTGGCGACAGGTTCCATGGCAGATGCACTATCTAATATGTAGTCGATTTCTTTCCGTGAGAAATCTTTGATGGAGATTATGTCTCGTCCTTTGAACGCCAAGCCTAGACCCCTAACACACTCTGGCACGGCATAAATAACCTTTTTTATTTGGGGACAGCACAAATGCTAACGGCTGAAATGTAGGATTGAGTAGCATGTCTCAAGAAGAGCCATCGTTGAAGGTCTCTAAGATCAAAGACGGCACAGTTATTGATCACATAACAAGCGGACACGCTTTGGACGTTGCCAAAATCTTGGGCATAGCAGAGCGCCGTGCTGGGGTTATTACTATAGCCATGAATGTCCCAAGCAAAAGGATGGGACACAAAGACATGGTGAAAGTTGAAGGCCGCTTCTTAGCAGGCTCCGAAGTCGACAAGATCGCATTGTTGGCGCCTAAGGCTACAATTAACATTGTTAAAGACTACAGGGTTGTGGAAAAGCAGCGGGTGAAGTTGCCTGACACCATCAAAGGTATCATTAAATGCGGCAACCCAGCCTGCGTGTCCAACAGCAACGAACCAGTGCAGACAAGATTCTACGTGGAGAAATCAGAACCACTGCGCCTGAAATGCCACTATTGCGGACACGTCATGGAGAAAGTAGACGTGCTAAAACAATTCTAAGCCGAGGAAGGTTTCCCCTTGAAGACGCTTGATTCGAAGTTAATTCCAAAAATGGAAGAGAAGTATGGACCGAAATGGTGGCCTGTAAAATATCCTGAGGAAGTCTCGAAAGACCCCTTCAAAAACCTCATTATCACAGTTCTTTCTCAGAACACAAGTGAAGCTAACTGTGTACGCGCCTACAAAGGACTAAGCGCGAGGTTTCAAGTTGAGCCGAAGGTACTTGCGAAAGCGAAGGAAGCAGACATAAGAGAAGCGATCAGAAGCGGAGGGCTCTACAACGTCAAGGCTAAAAGAATCAAAGAAGTGTCCAAAGCTGTCCTAGAGAAGTTCGGAGGGAACTTGGCTCCAGTTCTTGCACTCTCGAAAGAAGAGGCTAGAGTAAAGTTCATGGAATTGCCTGGGATTGGCCCCAAAACCGCAGATGTGCTGCTGGCTGACCGTCACGGTTATAGTCAGGTTTTCGTGGTTGACACGCATATGGATAGGATCGCAAGAAGACTTGGCTTGGTGAAGCCAGATGCAGGATATGCGGATATTCAGGCGGCGCTTCAAAGCTTCATTCCTTGGGGCAAGGGCGAAAGAGTAGGCGGATTGTTTTGGCTTCTGGCTAAATACACGTGTAGAGCACAGAATCCCAAATGCTCTGAATGTTTACTAGTCGACATCTGTGATTATGGAAAGAAGACAAAGGGTAGGAGGAGGTGACTATGCCCAACAGATTCAACTGGGTTGAAATACGAGTCAGAGATTTGGAGCGAGCTAAGGGTTTCTACGGAAACCTATTTGACTGGAAGATAAGCGGAGACAAGAATACAGACTATGCTTACTGGCTCATCGACACAGGCGAGAAGCCTGGTGGCGGGATGTGGCGATTCCCACAAGGAAAACCGTTAGGCGTTCTTGTTTACGTTTTGGTTGACAACATCGACCAAGCTTTAGAGAAAGTTGTGAAATTAGGCGGCAAAATCATCGTTCCAAAATCGAAGGAAGGCGAAAACGCAATGGCTACAATTGCCGATCCAGATGGAAACTTGTTTGGACTTTACGAAGTTGCTCAACATTGATAGGGTGCCTATTTCGTCTGGCTTAGTAGCAGTATGGCTTGGGCTAGGTCGCCCTTTGTCTGTTCCAATGCAGCTCTAGCTTGGTCTAGGCTGACTGCAGCCTGTGTAGCAACAAGTTGCACGTCTTCTTCAGGAATTTTGAGGGCTTTTTCGATTGGTTTCTCAACGATTCTCTCGCCTGTCACCTGAAAGATTTTTTGTCCCTGCATTTCCATGACGGCGACATCTGGGTTTTCCACTATGATTTCCTTGCTACTGGTTTTGAAGATGACCTGTTCAACGTCGGGCATGGCGCCCATGCTCATACCCATGCGCTGCATCATGCGCCTTGCTTCACGAGGATTAACTCGACGCATTGTAACAAACGTCCTCCATCAAGTCTATGCTATTCTTGTCCACTCCTAGTTATTTAAGTTGAAAGTTTTTATGCTGTCAACCAGCATTTGTAATGGGTCACGGCTGGAAACATGACTGAGAAAATCATTGGACACGGCACATGGTACGATAAAACAGCACTAGAAGTTGTTGAACGAGAGCGGAAGCTGGGCAGAAGGCTTGATCTGATTCGCACTGAGATGGGCTTCGGCGCTTCAGGCATTCCTCATGTTGGCAACGTAAGCGACGCCGTCAGATCCTACGCTGTGACTGTTGCGCTTCAGGCGCAGGATTTTGGTTCTGAGTTGATCGCCTTCTGCGATGACAAAGATGGGTTGAGAAGGGTTCCAGCGGGATTTCCTCGGTCTTTGAAGAAGTTTCTGGGGTTTCCAGTAACGTCTATTCCTGACCCTTTCAAGTGTCACAAGAGTTTCGGTGAGCATTCAAGCTTGCTTCTGCTTGAGGCTTTTGACAAGTGTGGCGTGAAGTACACTTTTACGTCGGCAGCAGACGTTTACCGACGCGGCTTGCTCAACAACGAGATCAAAACTATACTCTCAAACGCCAAGCGTGTGGGCGAAATCATTAAGGAAATGGTGGGGCAGGAGAAGTTTGAGGAAGCGTTGCCGTACTTCGCTGTTTGCAGCAACTGTGGTCGCATCTACACTACTAAGGCTCTCGAGTATCTGCCTAAGGAGGATAAGGTTCTCTATTCTTGCGATGGAATGGAAATAAAAGGACAATGGTTCAAGGGTTGCGGACATAAAGGCGAAGCCGACTACACCAAAGGCGAAGGCAAACTCGTCTGGAAAGTGGAGTTTGCTGCCAGATGGAAAGCACTAGACATAAGATACGAAGCCTATGGCAAAGACATCGCTGATTCGGTGCGAGTCAACGACCGCTTATGCAGGGAAATATTGAAGTGGGAGCCGCCGTTCCATTCCAGATACGAGTTGTTTTTGACTAAGGGAGGCAAACGTTTCAGCAAATCTGCTGGCACAGTGTTCACTGCGCAGGAATGGTTCCGCTATGGTTCGCCCCAGTCCTTAAGCTTGCTCATGTTGAAGAGGTTCGTGGGCACACGCATCATATCCATCCTCGACGTTCCAGCCTACATGAACGAGTTTGACGAGCTGGAAGACATACACTTCGGGAAAAGGCCGGTTGCCGACGAGAGAGAGTTCAGCAAACTGTCTGGACTCTACAAGTACTGCTGGTGGCTGAACCCGCCCGCGAAACCCAGTGTCCACGTGCCTTTTAATCTGCTCGCTTACTTGGGCAAAGTGGCGCCGAAGGATGGGGAAACCCAATACATACTTGAAAAATTGAGGGAATACGGCTACCTGAAAGAGAAAGAGGAGCTCATACCGAACCTCCAGGAGAGAGTTCAATACGCGTTAAACTGGAATCACGACTTCGCAGAAATCAAGGAAACTAAGAAAGAGCTCAGCGAAGCAGAGAGAGCAGCAGTGCAGGAACTGGCGCAAATCCTTCACGCCGACTTGAACGCAGACCAAGTTCAGACAGCAGTGTTCAATACCGCAAGAAAACACAACATTCAACCAAGCCAATTCTTCAGAACATTATACACGATTCTGCTTGGAACACCAGCAGGTCCACGACTTGGACCCTATATTGTGGCCATGGGAAGACAAAACGTAGTCAACGCACTCGAGAGAGCTCTGAGAAAATAAGACCACTTGTACACGGCGCTAGGAACTTTTTTATACTCTGTGTCGTATTGGGCTAAACCCCGGACTTGATCACCTATGCCTAGAAGCAAACTCGATCTCTTCGCTCAGATGCTTGAAGCATGCAGGAATGGAACTACAAGAGTCCAAATCACGTCTCAAGCGGACACACATCAGGAAGTTGTTGACAACGCAATTAGTCTGCTAACAGCCCTCGATCTGCTAACGAAAGCGAATAACAGCCCGGTTTCGCTTGTCACCACATAAGAAGGGCTTAAGTTCCTGCAGGATTATCAGAATTTGAAGAAGGAACTAAGTTCTGAAAGAAATGCGGTAAAAGAGCCTTAGATGTCTGCGATCAGATCGCAATAATGGATTTTTAGCAGAATTGGACAATCGAAGACTTGATTTGAAATATTATATACCTCTTGCAAGGACAACCTCGACTGGAGAGAGTTGAATGGACAGGGGTCTAGGTCAGTCAAAGAGTATTCTCTACTTCGATGTCTGTGGTCAGGTTAACACTGAGAAGACGTTGGAGCTGGCTGTTCAGCGTGCGCAGGAATTGGGCATCAAGAAGATGATTGTTGCCTCTGAAACCGGTCTAAGCGCTCTCAAGGCAGTTGAAGCGCTGAGCGACTCTGGAATAGACCTTATAGTTGTAACCTCCGCGGCTGGAACAAAAGTGGAAAAAACCGTAATCGGCGACTTGAAGATAGGCATCCCGGACAAGACGATTTGGGACAAACTGAAAAAAAGCGGTGTTCAAATCGTTAGGGCTACAGACCCCTTATACAACATTGGAGCTGCATTGGAGCATCATGGAACTCCAACCTTGGCGACGTTCACTCGGCTCATTCTCAGAATCATAAGTTCGGGCACAGCTGTCTGTGTTGGCGTTACACTGATGGCTACTGATAACGGCATAGTAAAGGAGGGGGAAGAAGTGGTCGCAATTGCTGGATCTTGGGTTGGACTGGACACGGCGCTTGTCCTTCAAGCCGCGAATTCAGTCAACTTCTTCAAGAAGGGCTCAGTCCAAATCAAAGAAATCATATGTAAGCCGCGAAATCCAGCGTATAGCTGGCCAGTCAACCAAAAGGACTGGATTGGCGACTTGGAGCCCTACAGAAAATTCGTGGAATAGTTAACTCATTCAGCGTCATGTTCTGCTTTTTCGAGCTTGAGCAACTGCTGCTCGCTTGTACTTCTCTTTGAGCTCTTGCAGGTGTTTTTCAATGCCGATTTTCCTAATCTGGTAGTTAGCTTCGACTGCTTCTTTCTTGCGGTCTAAAAATGGTTCCTCCTGCAATTTCCTGCACGGAAAGTCAGCGCACTGAGAGCAGAAGTCGATGCCTTTTTGGAGTACGCAATCTCGAGTAGGGCAGTCGGGCCACCAGGACCAGCCTCCTCAGAAGCGGCAGCCTTTGCATGCTTTCTTCTGCGAAGCTAACCACTTCAAGCCTTTCATGAACTCGTCGAAGTTGCATGCACTGCTTCCGCTAGCGATTAGCCTCAATGAGCCATATCTTTCGGCATATCCTAGCAGGTTCTTTGCTGCCTCAACCATAGAGCCCTTGAAGTAGGCGCAGAGCGCACAGTAGTATTTTGCCGCAGCAAGAGATGTAGTTGTATTCGGTCTTCACCTTATCTTTCACCGCTCTGTTCAGTTCGTCTTCAGTTTCGGCTCTTTCGTGATTTTCAAGCATGTTGTGAAATAGTTTTTACCCAGATGTAGGCATGGTCGGAACTTCTTTATGTCATAAATCTGATCAAAGTATCCCTCTGTTGCGTGGGCTTCAACGATTTCGCCGATGATTAGTAAGTGATCTCCTGCCTTTACGGTTTTGAACACTCTGCATTCGAGATGCCCCACACATTCTTTGACGATGGGCACATTCACTTTCCGCGCCTTTTGAGTATGCAATGATGTGGCTTTGAATTTGTCGTGTTCTCGTCCAGATCGACGCCCACAGAATAATACCTTTTGAGCCAGGTCAAAGCTTGGAACGTTAACCACGAATTCGCCCGATTCCAAGATGAGGTTGTGAGAATATCTTTCTGGGCGTACGCTCATGACGAGTAGTGGTGGGTTTGCACTGACTGGTATGAGCCAGGCGATGGTCATGATGTTGGGTTTTCCAGTTTTGCCTTTACTTGTGATTAGGCATGAATTGTAAGGATGGAGTAGATAGAGAGATCTTTCGAGGGGAACCTTAACTTTCTTTGAGTTCGCGTGCATTTGGATCATTCTCGTTTTGGGCTTGGTAGCGTCCTGATGGGTCGGCTAAGGTTTATATTTCATGTGCTTGCGATTCTAGAGGAATGCTTTGAGTGGTTGAATCTCGCATGAGAGAGCTGACTTTTTACATTGTGGACGTTTTTGCAGAGCAGAAATATGCTGGCAATCAGCTAGCAGTTGTCAGGGATGCTCGTTCACTTCCGGACGTTCAAATGCAGAAAATCGCCAAGGAAATGCACTTCTCCGAAACCACATTCATTCTGTCAGACAAGAAACGAAACGAAGGCTATGATGTACGCATATTTACGCCTGAACACGAGTTGCCCTTTGCGGGACACCCAACACTGGGCACAGCTTATGTGATACAGCAGAAAATCATAAATGAAAATGTTGACAAGCTCGTCTTGAATCTAGGAGTAGGCCAGATTCCTGTTACATTCAGCTACAGGGAAAAGCGTCCAGACACGCTTTACATGAAACAGGCTGAACCCGTATTTGGTCAATCATTCGATGCAGGCACGATTTCAGAGATCCTGAGCCTAGGCTCTCAAGACATGGATGAAAAGTTTTCCATTCAAGAGGTCTCGACAGGTGTGCCCTTCATCATCGTTCCTTTGAAAAGCTTAGATGCGGTGAAACGAGCTTGCATAGTCAGAGACAAATACTTCAGGCTGGTTGAGAAGACTCAGGCGAAATCTATTCTTGTATTCTGTTCGGAAACGTACAACCGTGAAAATGATTTGAATGTGCGAGTCTTCGCCGACTATCACGGCGTGCCTGAAGACCCTGCTACAGGCTCGGCTAACGGTTGCCTAGCCGCATATTTGACGCGGCATCGATACTTTGGAAAACCACAAGTCAACGTGCGAGTTGAACAAGGCTATGAAATAGGAAGACATTCATTGCTTCTGTTGAAGACGGAAGAAAAAGCAGGGAAAATAGATGTTCATGTCGGTGGACGAGTCGTCATGGTAGCTGAGGGAAAACTCATCTAAATTAGGCTTGCTCGGAGCGTATTGCTTAAGTTTTCGTTATTTCTTGCCTTTTCCAGTCGAGATAGAGTTTTGCGTAAACCGCCATCGGACCATAATGTTTCTCACATGGAAACTTCTGGCACTCACCACACGAGTTACCCAACATATCGACGCACTTGATGTACGGACATTTGTGCTCTTCTCCAGAGCAACCTTTACAGTTTCCCCTAACATAAAGCCTACAAGCGCCGCAGTAAATGCCGCACTTCCCAACGAGATCTCTAGCAAACTCCAAATCCAATCCCCAAGCAACACTGGATTCTTAAGCTTTATTAGCGTATTCACTACTTGGCTTAAACGCCTAGAGGTATTGTAGTCTGTAATAAGGGCCCGTCGTCTAGCCCGGATTAGGACGCTGGCCTGCGGAGCCGGAGATCTGGGGTTCAAATCCCCGCGGGCCCGCCATTCTGTTCTACCTGTTCGGCGCATCCGGGCAGATTTAGCCTTGAAAATATAAATGTCATCAGATAGAAATGATTTGTGAGGATTTAGAATTGTGGCAAGTTCCTTTTGTTGGTAGAATGAGTTATTGTTATTCTAAATGTTTGAGCATGATCTTAGGCTGGAAAGGTGATTTTTATCCGTTGCCTTTTCTCGAGTGCGTGACCACTGTTCCATTTGGTTTTGTTTACATGGCGTCAGACGGCGGTGGATTCGCTGTTAATGGCTACAACCCACACGATGGAGTGGAACGCGCCATGAAGACTTTGAAGTACAAGTATCGGTTCAAATGTTTTCAATCTGCAGATGAAGCTCTGTCGTTCTTGAAGAGAGCCTTAGAAGAGGAGCCAATTCTCATTGGTCCAGTAGACATTGGTTTTCTTGTCTATGACCCTTATTGCAAGTTCAAGAAAGGTGCAGACCATTATGTGATTGCTTTAGGACTGAATAGAGACCACCTTATTCTGAATGATCCGGATGGATACTTGCATGTATTGATCCCGATAAGTGATTTTGTTAAGGCTTGGAACGCGGAGGCGATTGCATACAAAAAGGGTCCATATTCCCTGTGGTTGGTTAAGGAAAAACTTGGGGTGCCTCCTACTGAGAAGCTCTACAAGGATACTTTGATTTTAGGTCTTCAAAACTTGAAAGAAAAAGGAAGGAAATACCTAGTGGAAAGAGGAGCCTCTCTTTATACTGGTCCGTTAGCTATCAAAAAGCTTGCCGAGGATATTAAACGGCATAGGCTGCGACGGTGGCTGAGGTTTTACGCGACATTCACCTTTCGAGTTTCAGCTCAAAGGTGTTTTGACAGTGGCATGTTTATCAAAGATGCGCCATTCAAGAATGATTATTTGGAAAAGGCATCAGAAACCAGAATGAAACAAGCATGTGGCTATGGAAAGTGCCAAACCGAAGCTTCAACAATGAAGTTTTCAAAAGTGGCAAAAACATTAGAAGAGATTTCTGAGTTGGAGGAGAAATTTGAGATAGAGCTTGAAAAGGGGCTTTCAGCCTAAAATAGCCTCAATCTTCTTAATCGTCATATGCCTATCGCCTTGACCCTCGCTGTTTTCTTCTTAGAAGCACCATGTTGTCGCCGAGGTCTTTGACGTTTTCTAGAGGCTGATCCAGGTGCCAAGTGTTGCAGTTGCCTTTCCACCAGCCTACAAACTCAAATTTTCCATTCAGCTTCACGAGTGTCTTGAATTCCTGTGGAAAAATGAACTTCAAGTCCTCTTCGTGAACAAACCTTCTTGTTTCGCCGTGGTCGTTGACTTCCATCACCATTCTTTCTGTATAGATCTGGTCAAGTATGTTTTTGAAGTGAAGGTCAAAGCTTGTTTTGACTGTTATTCCATCCTTCTCCATGGTCCAGCTCTGTTCCCTAGTCTGTGTCCAGTCCAAGCCGACGTTTTGAATGAAGTATAGACCGCCCGGTTTCAGAGAGGCTGCCACTGAATCCAAGTGCGATAGGAATTTTTCGTTTGACTCGGCGTCCAACGATCCCATCATAATGAATGCAAAGTCCACTTTCCTTCTAAGCTTAAAATCATACATGTCTGCGTGGACGGTTCTTATCTTCAGACCTTCGTCTCTTGCTTTCTTCCTAAGATGTTCGAGCATCTCAGGATACAGGTCCAAGCCTATTGCTTCGTAGCCTCTTTTTGCTATCTCCCTCAACTGCAGACTTGGTCCACATGCTATGTCAAGAAAACTGTTCACCTTGATCCTGCTGAACTTCCTGATTATCTTCTCGAAATTGTCAACCTGCTCTTTAGGGTCGACGAAGCCGAATGCTATCTCATAGTATAAAGGTTGAGCGTAGATTTCCATGTTTTAGTGTATGCTCACTTCGTTTGATAAGTCTAATTATATGTGGTAGAACAAGTCGGGACTCGTTTTTAGGTATTCTACATAAAGATCTATCAGCTCTCTTAATTTCACCAGCTTGAGCGTGGCTTTTCCAACTTTGACAGTTTTCATTATTCCTCGTTCTATACATGGCTCTTCTAGCTTAGCAAAGTCTGGATATGGACCGAAGTCCCATTCCCATTCATTTGGAGGATATTTGTCGACAAACCATTTTGGCGCGGTTACTTTATCTGATATGTGTTTGGGAAGTGTGACTCGTTCTTCTGCCAAGTGCATAGCAGAGCAGTTTTCTAGACCTACGCCCAGAAGGAGAATGTGACCTTCGAGTTCGAGCAGTTTTTTCCAGCCCTGTCGACTGTCTTTATATCCAGCGTCGATTATTTCTTGAGCGTGAGGTCCAAGGGCTGCGAGAGAGAATACGTGGTGAACGCTTCTTAGGACGCCTTTCCGTTTTCTGAAAGCTTCAGGTATGGTTCCGGTTGTACATGGAGTCTCCTTGGGGTCGTAGGGTAGGATTCTGTATATCCACAAGACGCCTATCGCTATTTCTTCAGGCGTTTTTTCGACTTTGGCCAGATTCGCGGAATATGTCGGCATAGCTATAGTTCCGCATTCGCCGACAACTTCAAGCAAAGCATCTACGACAGCGTTAGCTCCTCCGTCCACATAGCCAAAGGAACTCAAAGAACTGTGAACGCCTACAGAGTCACCACTTTCTAAGCCGAGCTTTATTAGACCGGCCTTAATCTCGTCTTTGGACACGATGACATCAGCGGTCTTCTTATTTACAGCGTTCATCGCTCATCCTCCAGAACTAGTGAGTGTATTTAGAAGAAAAAGCGAACCGGATGCCAGTTATGCATTTTCTAAGCTCTTTTTCGCTGTCGTTTCTCAAGCTGCTCTTCTTGCTGTTGCCACTCGGCATACCTGTCTAAAGCTATTTTGATGTAGTGGCTCAGGTAGTCGCCAGCGCTGTGAAAGGGCAGTGCCATTTCTTTGATGGCTGATTCGAGTCTTTCGTATTCGTCTTTGCGGACTTCAATGTATTCGTACTCGTCTGTGAGGGTTTTGAGTCGCCAGCGTGTTGCGTCTCGGATGAATTCCTCGCGGGTCATGTATCCGAGGTTTTTGTAGGTTTCGATGAAGTTCTCTATTTGAGTCAGTAGTTCAGGCGGAAGGATTACGGACTGTTTGAGCAAGGCTTCAACTGCGTCTGTGTAGGTTTGCATTCGACTGGTTTGGGCTGTTAACTCGCCTAGTAGGGCTGTGAGTTTTTGGTGTACGTCGTCGGTTATTCTGAGTGTCTTCATGTTGTAGTTACCAGCTTTACTTGTGATGAGACGAGTGTAATTTGTTCAGTAAGCCTAATAAGTGTTTTTGATATATTTGTTATACTAAATATACGCAGCAAGGAGCATCCAACCTTGAAGCAGCATGTTGGTTTCACCATAGACAGCAAACTCCTCAGCGAGATAGAAGCGCTAAGAGGCAGAGAGAAACGCAGCACGTTCATCGAGCACCTCATCAGGCTGGGGCTTAAGGTCTATAGAGAGGCTGACGCCTAGTGTCGGGAGATACGCATAGTTTCACTAAGCTCAAGATCTGCGGAACTTGCATTTACAAGAGGTCACCTGTGTGTCTCAGCCTCAAGCTTGTGCAAGCCTGTTCAAGAATCAGTCAGAATCCTGATCAGGTGAGTGCTGCGACTTTGAACGTGTTGATTCAGGAGGCTGAGGCGTTGAGTCGTCGGAAGTACAAGTGCTCCAGGGAGTCGAATGCTTGGATGCATCTTGTAGACGAGGCGTGTGCTTTTTGGCAGCCAGTGAAACAAGCCCTTAGCTAGCTTTCGCTCTCACATTCTTAAAGAAACAAGAGTGCGATTGTCTGAAGCTACTCGATGCCCATGCGTTTGGTGATTTTGACTATGAGGAAGATGACGAAGGCTACGATGATGAAGGTTATCAAAGCCACCAAGAAGTCTCCGACGCCAAACAATTGGCCAGTGTAGCCAGCAGGCGGGTTTCCTGCACTGTCCAGCGTCGTAGACGGGATTGGAATCTTGAAGGTTGCCAAGTTTCCAAGGCCGGGCAAAGCAAGGCCTATTATCGGCATCACCAAGTCTTTAACGAGCGCTTGTACGAGACCGCCTAAATAGACACCCATAATAAATGCCACGGCAAGTCCCATGACTTTGTATTTTGAGAGGAAGTCCATGAATTCGGCGCGGATTCCTTTTGGCGGTGGTGGAGCAGGTGGTGCTGGTTTGGGTTCAAGCAGTTCGCGTATGCGTTTCAATTCATCGAGCATTTTGTCGTCTTTCGACATTTTCTATCACTAAACCAGCGTTTTGTCGTTTTTCTTCTTAAGACTTGTGAAGATTGGAATCGGGCTATGTTAGTTTGTTGCCGCATTTTGGGCATTTCCATCGGGTATAGTAGGAGCATGTGTAGCAGTAGTGCACACCGCATTTTGGACACGTGTAGCCAATGCCGTTGATTGTTTCCTCGCATTCATCACACGGGTGACCTAAACATTGATGAACCATTTAAGTAAGCCTCCGAGATGAAGCATGTGTGAGAAGCCTGCGCATTTTAACAGTACCTCATGAAAAGAAGCCGAAGAAGCGCAGAGCTGGCTGAAACTAAGCAGGCTTAAATACGATGCTTTCTTCATGAAGAGGCTATGACAATCAAAGTCATCGAGTTCACAACGCTTGAAAAGACTGGAGCGCGTCTTTTGGATTCTCTTGCGCCTAAAATCGGCGTAGTCTACGTCGTTGCTGTTACTCGCGACGGATGCCCAGCGTGCAAGAGGCAGAAGCCCAAGCTCGATAAGCTGGCAACAGCTTTAGCCAAGAAACATGGAAGCAGAGTCGTGTTCACGAGAATACATATTAGTTATAGTTCGGAGTCTCGGGAAGAGTCGTTGCGTAGTAAGGACTTGCTTCGCCATTACTTCTATCCCACCAACTTGATCCTAATGCGGTCCAGAGATAGAGGTGCAATCGAGTACTACAGAAACGCTTCTCCAGACATGAGGGAGCTACAGCGGAATATTGAAAAGGCGGTTGAAGTCGCGAAATTCTTCGAAAAACCACATTGATGGAGCATCGTTCCTTCTACATGGCAGTGTTCTTGGCTCTCTTGCGGTACTGCTCCAAAATCCTGCTTATGAGGTTGTTTCGCGTGCGTCCTTGATGTGCAGCTTCTCTCTCGAGCCATTCTGCAAGGTCTTCAGGTATATGGAGACTGAAGCGTCGTTTGCTCAATGCCTTTCTTCACCTAATGATATTGAGGTTATGTCGGATGGTTAAACCAGTTGTTGTGAAACAGAGCTGAAGAGAGTACAGAGAGAGAAACGAAACTGACTTAGGGTCTTGTGAAGGTGGGCAAACCGCACAACACTACTTATCTTTTCAAAACGCCCTTTGTTTAGAGTGGCAGCCCGAGAGCCAACGAGTGAAGCACACGGTTAGAGACGCTCGTAAGAGGCTCAAGAGAAAGAGGGCTGCTCTGCTTCATTCTTTGGTTTTCTCGGGCACGCCCAAAACAGTGTAGGAAGCTGACCTTGGCGATGCTGGACCCTTTGAAGCATGTTCTAAGACGTTTTAGCGAAGCCCTTGCGCATCGCACTGCGTTGTTCTTGACGACGACTGAGAAGGTTATGGGTGTTTCGCCTGATGTCAGCTTCAAGACGATGAGTAAGGTTTACTTGGGCGATTTGGCTGCTCGTGCCAGTGTTGATTTTCTCGCCGATCAAATCGCGGGCGCAGGCTTCTACACAACCATGAGCGCCGAATACGCGGAAAGAAGCGAGGGCAGGACAGCAAAGGAGCTGGTCGATGAGTTTTGTGTTGAGCATGGGCTTGATGAGGTGTTGCAGGAGTCTGCCCGCTACCTGATCGGCTGGGGCAACGTCTTTTGGTGGACTGGCAACGCCAAGAGAATCGAGTTTCTCAGGGTGCTGCCCCTAGAAATCATAAGGGAAAATGGTGTAAAGTTTGACTCGGACGGTCAGCTTGACAAAATCGACTTAGAGTGGAAGCGTCAGCCAAACGAGATTCAGGGCGACGAAATCGTTCACCTAGCCTACAATGTATTGACAGCTAAACCGTTGGGCATAGGCGTTCTGCAGTCGTTGTGCACGCCCTTGGACATTGGAAATGGCGAGAGTAGAGAAGCTTTCTACCAGATTAAAGCGAAGATTCACAGCGGTATGGCAGACACCATTTACATGTTTGGCGCACCCAACGAACTGTGGAGTTTTCCAGGGCTGAGCCGCGAGAGGCTTCAGGAGTTTTTTGCCCAGATTAAGAGTATTCCTCAACGTGGGTCGAGATTTGTGTTCAATCCGCCCGCAGGCTCTGAAGCCAAGGTTCAACCCATTGTGGCGGAACGCATGCGTGGACTCGACTTCTACGTAGAGACCCTGCAAGACGAATTCATCTTGGGCTTGCAAACTCCGATGGCAAAATTGGTCACCAAAACCGGTTTCACAGAGGCTAGCGCTAAGGCGGCTCTGGAGATTGCTGAAAGGCGAGTTCTGGCTATTCAACGTTTCTTGAAGCGTGGTGTTGAACGTTATCTTTTCGATCGTGTCGTGGCTGCAGCGGGTTTGGATCCCGCTCAAGCTCGGGTTCGGCTTAGCTGGGGCATCCAAGAAAGCTTGGACTATGAGAAACTAACTCAAATTCTGGGTCAGTTGACTGAGCTTCTGAAGGTTGATCCAACTGTGGTCGGGCATGCTGAGTTGCGTAAGATTCTCCGCGACGTGGCCAAACTTCCACTTGAGGAAGAGGAGGCTGCAGATATGGTTCCACGAGTATTAGGTGATAAAAAGGATGTCGGAAAAAAAGAAAGAGGAGAAGCAGCACACACCTGAGTTTGAAGACTGCGTTCAGAAGGTCATGAAGCAGGGGCATGAGAAGGCTAGCGCCTTCGCCATCTGCACGACAACGTTCCAGAAGGCTGACAAGCCCTTGTACGTGGGTGAGTCTGAAAACCAGAAACTGCATCTTTTCAGCGAGTCTATTAAGATCTCGGGCAACAAAGTCTCGGGCGTCTGCATTCATCCTAAACGTATCTTTCATCCTGAAGAAGGCATAGAGCACGTTTACCTCAAGGAGGAGCTTGAGAAAGCCGCGCCGACTCTGATTGGAAAACCCTTTGGTGTTGACCACGTGTACGTTTTGCCTCCACCGAACATGATCAACAATGCTTGGTTCGACCCGACTGAGAATGGTGTAGCCTTCGAAGGCATAGTCGACGACGATGTCGCTGAGAGGGTCCAAGAGAAGGAATTCAAAGGTGTCAGCATCGAACTCAACTGGCTTCGTCCTAGTGGCAAAGTAGAGTATACGAATGGAGTTGCGCCCAAAAACTTCGAGCTTACCAGCGTGCACTTGTTGAAGCGTTTTCCGCCAGGCGACAAAGACGCTTACATCAAGTTCTGGAATGCCATCATCGAGCAGCTAGTTGTCTCTCCGCCGTTGACGTTGGATCAGAAAGTTGACATGCTGATTCAGCGGTTCGAGTCGTTCACCAGTTGGGTCAATGAACGATTCGCCAAGATAGAGGGCACTGTCGCTGGGCTTGTTGCAAGACCTGGGCTTGCCGAATCGAGCGGAGCTGGGCAGATGCATGAGGCTGAATGGGATGCGGCGTACATCAATGACTTGCCTGATGGTGCTTTCGCTGTCATAACGTCTGGAGGCGAAAAAGATGATCAAGGCAAGACGACACCACGTACATTAAGGCACCTGCCACACCACAAGGCTGACGGATCTCTCGACATTCCCCACTTGCGAAACGCTCTGGCTAGGCTGCCCCAGACAGAGCTCTCACCTGAGGACAAGAATGCAGCAAAGAAACATCTTTGCGCTCACGCTAAGGACTCGGAGGTCGTGAGTGATGTCTGCGGAGAGAAACCGCCTGCACAGGGTGAAAGCGGAGAAGTCAAGACTTTGAAGGCAAGGTTGGCTGAGACTGAAGCCAAACTTGCTGAGGCGGAGAAGAAAGCGCAACCACTGCAGGAGTCCGCTGACATCGTTGCACTGCGTAAGCAGCTCATTGAGACTGAGGCCAGGGTTACTGAGGCTGAGAAGAAGACAAGGTCTGAGAAAGAACGTTTTGCTCGTTTCCATGAGTCTGTGAAAAGCGCGCTTCCTGACCGGGCGACTGAGCTGCGTTGGCTTGGCAGTGGACCTAAAATATTTGCTGAGAAAATCAAGCGCGTGCTGCATGAGTTTCAGTCTTCATAGTCACGTGTCTATCGTGGCCGGCAGTAGGCGGAACAAAGACCGTTGAACCCGAGGCAAACATGAGGAGAAAATACCTATGGCTGATTTAACAGGGCTACCGAACCTTGTTGCGGGTGACGTTATGGAGCCCTACGACGCTACGCTCATCATGGATTACGAGGTTGACACTGGTCAGACGATAAACAAAGGCGACTGTGTCTACTTGAGTGCTGATGGCAAGATTAGTAGGGCGGTTGCTGCGCAGGATTGCATTGGCATCGCTACGAAGGCTGGAACCGCTGGCCAGATGGTGCCCGTCGTTGTACGTGGTAGAGTTAAGGTGACTGCTGGGGGCGTCATTACTCGAGGGAAAGCCGTCTACGGCGCCGACGCTTCTTCACGCGTGCTCGCTTTAGCTGACATTAACGAGGGCGGGGCTGCAACGATTTCTTGGACTCGCAAATT
>Ga0315306_10000410_pt1 | contig 20713 bp, 17 predicted proteins | sample TDP1_MG_FD_203803 | JGI IMG/M metagenome (GOLD analysis project Ga0315306, IMG submission 203803) | Freshwater sediment microbial communities from Lake Towuti, South Sulawesi, Indonesia - TDP1 | ecosystem: Environmental > Aquatic > Freshwater > Lake > Sediment | place: Indonesia: South Sulawesi... | reverse complement strand
GATTTATGTTAAAATTCCATTGCCGAAGGTTAAAAACGATACTTCGCAATCGAAAAGAATACAATCAGAAAATAGAGTGTCAAGCGAATTAATTTTGCGTTCACGCTGTAGTAACCGAAGGCAGAGTGGATGAAGCGCGTTTCTTCCACAAGATCCCCCGAATCGACGACTCGCGGCTGGCGGAGCTCTTCGCTCGAGAGGTTCTTGATTTTCTGGTCCACAAGGAGCTGTTGAGCCCCAAATGGACGGAACGGTGCGATACTACGGCTTATGCAAAGCTTTGCATAAGCCGAATTATGCTGAGTTCAAAATTATGCTGAGTAATTATGGTAATACCCTGATTTTTAACCAGTTACGTTCCATGATACTCAGCATAATTACAGGCTCTCAAGGAAGGATAAAATGGAACCTTCAGCTTTACACCGCCTCTTTTAATGATTCAATCAGAAAGGCTTGAACCTAGCGAATGTATTGATATCGTGTGTCTTTAGTGAGACTTATATCTTGTTGTAAATTCTTGCTGTACCTGCTGATAGAATCTTTGCCTTACATTCTTTTTCCTACCTTCCTGTTTTTCTATGAAAGATTGGATGAATTATTATGCTGAGTACGGGCAGGAGAAAAATAGATGCAGGCTTTTGAAACAGAAGGAATTACTAGGAATAGAAAATCTTAACTCAGCATAATTTTGAACTCAGCATAATACGGCTTCTATGCCAATGCTCATCGAGGGAAGTTCAAAAAGGCGAGCCTTGAGGCTTTCCCTCTCCGGATTGTCGAGGACTAGCTCCGGCCCGCATCGCCTATCAGGAAATCCTGATGGCCGCTGAGACAGGCGCTGAATACTTTTCATGATTTTCTTCTTGCCGGGGAGCAGAGGTCTGTCGGATTTCTTACGCCTTTTGCCATCTCTGCAGGTTCGTGGCTTCCCCTCCACCATTTTGAGCTCCATTTGACAGCCGACGGCGCCCCGATCTACCATTCCCTGCGATGAGGTGAGGCAAAATCGGGGCTTGGACAATCGTTCTGCCAGCCCTGCAGAAAAAATAATCTCTCTTCTTTAAGGGCTTTCATCGCACCATTATCTAACACAACGCCGAAGGGCCAAGCAAAACGCCAGGCAGGGCCGGGGTCGGTTCTCAGCTCTAAGCTTATGGTAGATTTCTTTTTCGAACGTAAATGCGGATGCCCGGACAGGGTACTCCACCCTTTGATATTTATGGAGTGTTTCTGGTTCAGGGACATGTCCCCGTCAAAAGGCGGAAGCTGGGTGAACCTGAAATGTCGGAGTGCCGTTGATCAGGATATATTTCAAGGATATGCGTTGAACTCTATACGGAACAATTGGATATTACTATTGTCATCGGATAAAGATCAGCAAAATCCCCTGGTAAACAATGAACCCGGCCAGGCAGACTAGTATGGAAGCCCCGGTACCGGTCTTATGTGCCCTTTTTGCGCCTTTGGTGAACAGGACTATAAACCAGGTCATATAGAGGACGGCCAGTGCCCACCATAAAGTCCGCCAGAAAGTCGGGGAGTTCAGGGCTTTTTCGTATTCGCGGATGTCAATCACACCGATGAACCCAGGAAGCTGTCGGTCCATCATTGGCCTGCTTCGTTCAAAGCCTTTCTTGGGTTTGGCGGCCCGGCGGATAGTCACCGGTCCGAACAATCCGGCCGAAATCAGTTCCTGCGCTTTCAGGATCAGATTGGTACGAGTGAAGGATCTAGAGCTGGGATTCAACACGTCGCCCATGAGGCGGTTGTGCCACATGTTGGTGACCTTGACCTCCAGGATATTCTTCCCGGCCTTCAATGCTTGCGATATGTCCGCTTCGAAAGGCTCTTTCCACAGAATGCCGAGATTCCGTCCGTTGAGGATCACCTCCGCGACTTCTTTCACGCCGCCGAAGTTGAGGAGAAAACCGCACTTCTCTTCCAGCCACTCTTTCGTGACGTCGAATTCGGCCGAATAACTTGCCGTCCCCGAAAAATAACGGATGCCGGGATCTTCGGACTTTGTCCAGTCGATCAGGGCGTCCCAAACGACCGATTCCGGTGCGCCCCAGCCCGGTGGGAACCGTAGCGTCCAGGGGCCGTCGATGGAGAAGGCCGGCCGGGATTCCGCCTTCATTGGTTCGGGCGACAGATACCTTTTCCGCGTCGGAGTTTCGCGAAAAACGACGAAAACGGAGCCGTACGCTGGAAGATCCAAAGTCAGCCGTATCCCCCCTGCGACCCTGGCGTACGACCTGCACGGAACGATCGTCCCAGTGTCGGGCCTCCAGAATTCGGGCACTTTTCTCCCCCTGACGCGAAAGACGCAGTCGACGGACTCGCTCTCTTTGGCGCTGTTCGAGACGAAATAGATATCATCCCCTGCCGCCGCGCGATGAATGAAATCGAGGTGCCGATCTTCGTTGCTGATGTCGAGCGATTGGAAATCGGGCCCGATGCCTTTGTCACGCAGGATCTCGTTCAGGGGAATCCCCCAGATGATTTTTCCCTTGCCGTAATCGCGCTCCTTGATTCCGACGCCGTCGCAATCTCCCCAAATCCGCTCTGCCAGGGCTTTCACCTCTCCGTCGCACTCGGGGAATCCGGCCAACCCTGGGGCCCGGACGGGTTTCCGGCCAACGACCGTGGCCCCCGCCTCTACCAACTCTCCAAGTTTTTTCAGGACCACGAGAGGCATGTCCTCCCGGTCCGGGAGGACGAGCATGGCGTAGCTCAGGCCGTCGGGCAGGACGATTCTCCCCTCGTCAACGGCCATGCGCTCCAGGATGACCTCGGAGTTGACGTAATCATAATCATACCCCCTGTCCAAGGGGGAGGTATTGATCGGCTTGGGCTTTCCGCAATGAAGGCAGGCCGTGTCGGGATAGCGCGGCTTGATGTCAGGATCGATCCGGCGCGACGGCACGAGGTTCGGGGCCCGATCGCCGTAGTAAAAACAGACGTCAGCGACGAAGAGTCCCTGCTGGAGCAAATAGTCGCACCGGGCCATGTACTCAATCATCGGCCCGGCCTGGTTCCACCAGGTGCTGTTCAAATTGAAATGCTCGCCGGCGTGGTAGGCGAATCCCGGCAAGCCAGCCTCCGGGGGATTGTGGGCAAAGGTGTGGAAGGTGGGATGGTTCAGCCCGGCGCAGAGAGCGATGTCGAACCTCCGCTTGTATTCCGCCGGCCCGTCCTGCCAGTTTCGCCAGCCCGTCAACGCCTCCGCGTCGACAATAGTCTTCCCGTAAATATGGGCGGCGCTGGCGGCTTCCTTGGTCACCCAGAACCGCTCATGGTTCCAGAATTCCCCCATCGGGATGTCGACCGACCCCAACGCCTTCAGGGCGTCCACTCGCGCGGATCCGCCGTGCCCCGCCTCGGCCAGAAGACGCACCCCGTGCTTGTTCAGCACGTCCCGGACCGCGCGAAAATGGTCCTCGATGATCAGGTCGCTCACAGTCTTCTGGTAATCATAGAGGAATCGTTTTGTGATTTCCGGATCTAAGATCTTCGCATCGGCCAGGGCCGGCAGATAGGGGATAGGGTCGTAGCCGCGCCGCTTCGCGAATTCTTCGACGAACCGGTCCGTCCAATCAAGCGCTTCATCGACTTCATAGCTGTCGAGCATGAAGGTCTTCAGCGGGTCGAGGTTTTTCCGTACGCTTTTCAACCGGTCGAGGATATACGTCATATCGATGACCGCGGCTTCGCTGCTAAGGTGATCGATAACCAGGCCGTTGGAATTGGGGCTCGGGCAGACGAGGTTCTGCCCTGTGTTGCTGGAGACGAAGCGCATGATCCGTGATTCGCCAGCCGGTGCGTCCCACCTCAAGAGCCCATCGGAATCCATGCATTGCGAAATATCGACCGCAGGACGGCCCCCTTGGACAGCCAGCACGGCGACGTCCTTCCAATAGGCGGCAACGCCCTCGGGCAGGGGGACTCTCACCGTGACGCACCCCGGGCCCTTGACTGGCATCTGACTGCAGAGCAACCTCTTGCTGGCGTTTTCGGGCTTGATCCACGCGCCTCCCGCGTTCCAGCTGCTCGACGCGACCAATCCGAGCTCGAGGCCGAGACGGCCGGCCTCGTCGATGGCGCGGGAGATACTCCTCAGCGACTCCGGCCCGAGAAAGGCGGGTCCGGCCGGGGTGATTTTCTTCGGATCGCGCAGACTGCCCAGATCCCAGATAAGGGCACCGGCCAGGCCTTTGGCTTTCATTTCCCGGAGTTCGCGGGCCAGTTGATCATTGTCGACGTAGCCGTTGAGCCAGGTCCAAAGAACGCTCGGACGGACAGAGAGCGGCGGGTTGAAGAACGACTTTTCGGAGGGCTGATTTTGGGCGGCGTCCGGCATCGCCGGCCCGCAGGCCACGAGGGCCAGAATGGCGATCCCGGCGATCCAAGCGCCCATCCTCCTGGAGGCTTTCATATGCATCTTCCGTTCTCCGCGTCCGTCAAAGCGTTTCGCCGACCATGAGAAACTTCTCGGCGAAGATCCTCTTGATGTCGGTTACCTGAACCTCATCGTCCGCGGTTTTCCGGGCGTCATTGGAATTTTTTCCGTGCCGCGACAAGATTCTTGATCCAATTTCGGCAACGCACCCGGAGCTCTTCGAGGCGGGCCTGCTGGCCGTCTTCCCCGGCCAGGTTGCGCTTTTCCTGAGGGTCGGCCTCGAGGTCGAAAAGTTCGACATATTCCGGGTGTTTGGGGTACTGGATGTATTTCCAGCGGTCGGTCCGGACGCATTCGCTCTGGGGGATTTCGGCGTTGTCCAAGAGCTCCTCGCAAAAGATTTCGCCGCGCCAGGCCGGTCGGGAGCAGCCGAGTAAAGGCCGGAGGCTCCGCCCTTGGATCGCCTCGGGAACGCGGGCCCCCGCCAAATCCAGAAACGTCGCTGGGAGGTCGACGTTCAAGACCAGTTCCTTCCGGATGAGACTCCTGTTTTCCAGGGGCGCCCGGGGGTCGAAGATGATTAAGGGCACCTTGATCGACAAGTCGTACATGAGCCACTTGTCGGCGTAGCCCCGCTCGCCCAGGAAGTAGCCGTTATCTGAGGTGTAGACGATGATCGTGTTCTTCGCCAGGCTCCGGCGCTCGAGTTCGGCCAGGATTCGGCCGAGGACCATGTCGACGCCGCTGATCATGCGGTAGTAGCCTTTGACCATGGCCTGGTATTTCTCGGGCGTGTCGAAGCGCCAGGCCCATCGCGTCCGGTTCATCGTGTTTTTGAGGAATTCGGGCTGGGCGTCGTAATAAGCGGGGGCGGCCATTTCGGGAACGGGAATGACAACCTCCTTGTAGAGCTCGTCCACGGCGGGCGGCCAGAAATACTGGCGGGGATTTTCGTCGTCGGCGTGCGGCGCCCAGGGGCACCAGACAAGACAGAAGGGTCGGCCGGGTTCGACGCCCCGGAGGAATTCCAGGGCGGCGTCGCCCTCGATCTCGGTCAGATGACGCTCGACGCCGCCGACGGTCTGGAAATAGGGAAAGCTCGTGAACTTCGTCCAGTCGAACATCTCCCTCTCGACGCCTTTCTCCATGGCCACGCCGAACTTGCCCACGAAGCCGGTCCGGTATCCGGCCCGGCGGAGGAGAACAGGATAGCTGATCTCGACGAACGCTCGTCCGAGCGGTGGCTTGGTGAACGTGTAGGTGTGGGTCCGTTCGAAGGTCCCGGTGAGGATGCTCGCCCGGCTGGCGGCGCAGATCGGCGTCGTGACGAAGGCCCGCTCGAAGCGCACGCCTTCGCCCGCCAGACGGTCGACGTTGGGCGTTTGGATGATCGGATTTCCGGCGCAGCCCATCGTGTCGAAGCGCTGGTCGTCGGTTAGGACAAAGAGGATGTTCGGCCGGTCGGCACGGCCCTGGCCTCCATGGGCGCGAGGCCCGAAGGCCAGCGCCCCCAGCCCGGCGGCTGAGGCCTCAAGGAACGCGCGGCGCGTCAGAGATCCCGGCCTGGGTCGGGACCCGGCGACCTTGACCCGCGTCCCGAACCGGCCCGTCCTGAAATGGACGCCGGCCATGCGCCTAGGGACATCCAGATAGTCCAGCCCGACAAGGCCCGCTCCAATTAGACCGGCCGTCATCGTCTTCACGAGTTCTTCCGTTCGTGAGACAATATAAGTCAATCGGCCTTTCCCGTCAAGGGACGCCTCCCGTAGGGGGTTCGTCTCCCTGCCGGGCACCCGTGTGCACAACTTCTCGATGGCGGCAGAGGAGAGCGGAGTCATAGGATCGACGAGGAAGAGTTTTATCGGATGCTCAAGGGGGTTGTCATAGACGATACGAAGCTATTTAACGAAAAGCTCAGGGAGTGGAAAGACTTTTTAATTAGCAGCGGCCCCACTCCGCGCTAGCAGGAATGACCCCTTATGAAAGCTTCCGGGAAAGAGCAGGCCTCCAGGCGTAACCGAATTGCTAGTCAGTTCTACAGATCAATGAGACGTGGCCACGGCCGAGAATATCATGATTTCGTGATGGGAAGGGCTAATCTTAGGCCTGACGCGGGCGATCCTGCACCGCGCGGAAATCGAATTTCCTATCCATCCCGCGTTTGACACGTTCCTGGGCACTGTGCTATAAGCCCGGAGGAGGAGGCCGATGAAAAGACGCGAGTTCGTCAAGTCCATCAGCCTAGCCTCGCTGGCCGTCGCCCTCAGCCGATATGGACTCTCCCGCGAAAAGGCCCTCTCCCCTTCCCCGCCCAATATCGTTTTCATAATGGCGGACGACCACGCCGCGCAGGCCATCGGCTGTTATGGAAGCCGCCTCAACCGGACACCGCACATCGACCGGATCGCAGGGGAAGGCGTGCGGTTTGACAACTGCTTTTGCACCAACGGGATATGCGCACCTAGCCGGGCCACCATCCTCACTGGAAAGTACAGCCATCTCAATGGGGTTCGCTACAACGCCCACGTTTTTGACGGGTCGCAGGAGTCCTTCCCCAAGCTTCTTCGGGCGGCGGGCTATGAGACGGTCCTCATCGGCAAATGGCATCTTCAGAGCGACCCGACGGGTTTCGATTATTGGAGCATCCTCCCCGACCAGGGTGAATACTATAATCCCGACCTAATCGAGATGGGCACGACAAAACGACGCTTGGGGTATGTCACGGATATACTAACTGACCTGGCCGTCGATTTTTTTGAGGCGCGCAAAAACTCGTCACGGCCTTTCCTGCTGATGCTTCATCACAAAGCTCCGCACCGGAACTGGCAGCCGGCCGTGCGGCACATGACGCTCTATGACAACGCGAAATTTCCCGAACCGCCGACGTTATTTGACGATTATACAACGCGATCCCGTGCTGCCGCAGAACAGGAAATGACCATCCGGGACCATATGACTCTCGAATCCGACCTCAAGCTCGGGCCGCCGCCGGAGAGGCTGGACGAAGCCCAGAAAAGGGCTTGGGAGGCGGCCTTCGGCCCGAAGCGCGAGGCGTTCCGCAAGGCCGGGCTCTCGGGAGACGCGCTCGTCCGCTGGAAATACCAGCGCTACCTTCAGGACTATCTCGGCTGCGTGGCTTCGGTTGACGAAAGCGTCGGCCGGGTCCTTGACGGGCTCAACCAGACCGGCCTCGCCCCGAATACTCTTGTCATTTACACCTCTGACCAAGGGTTTTTCCTGGGAGAGCACGGCTGGTTCGACAAGCGTTTTATGTATGAGGAGGCGCTCCGGATGCCGCTCGTCATGCGTCTGCCAGGGCGCATCCCGCCCGGTTTGGTAAATAAGGATATGCTCACGAACGTAGATTTTGCCCCCACCTTTCTCGATGGCGCCGGTCTGAAAAAGCCCGCCGCTATGCAGGGGAGGTCATTTCTGCCACTTGCCACGGCCCAGCGGGTATCCGGGTGGCCCGAGTCGATCTACTACCACTATTACGAATTTCCGGCCGTCCACATGGTTAAGCGCCATTACGGCGTCCGTACCGAGCGGTATAAGCTCATCCACTTCTACCATAACATCGATGCCTGGGAGCTCTACGACCTCGCGAGAGATTGCCGGGAGCTCCACAACGTCTACCCCGACCCGGCCTATGCCAAGGTCCGCCGCGAGCTAGAGGACGAACTTCTCTGGCTCCAGAATCTCTACGGTGATTCCGAGGAGCTGGCCCGCCGTTTCCTCGAAAAGGACCTCAAGAAATGACATCAGCATCCGCCTTTCACATCATGGCCAAGCCTACGGGGGCGCAGTGCAACTGCCGCTGCGACTACTGCTTTTACCTTGAGAAGGAGCGCCTTTACCACGGCTCGAGCTTCCGGATGTCGGACGATGTCATGGAAGCCTACATCCGCCAGACCATGTCTACTCACCCCGCGCCCGAGGTGCCGATTACGTGGCAGGGCGGAGAGCCCACGCTCATGGGCCTCGATTTTTTCCGGCGGACAGTTGAGGCGGAAAGAAGGCACGCTCGGCCCGGCCAGCGCGCAGCCCACTCAATCCAGACAAACGGCGTGCTAATTGATGAGTCATGGTGCCGGTTTTTCCACGATAATGGGTTTCTCGTCGGTCTGAGTCTCGACGGCCCGCGGGAGCTCCACGACTACTTCCGCCGCGATAGAGGCGGGAAATCGGTTTTTTCCAGGGTCGTTCGGGCGGCGCGGCTGATGCAGGAGCACGGGGTCGAGTTCAACATCCTCTGCACCGTGAACGCGGCCAACAGTCATCATCCGCTCGACGTATACAGATTTTTCCGGGACGAGATCGGGGCCCGTTATGTCCAATTCATTCCGGTCGTCGAGCGGACGACCGGACCCGCAAACCGGGATGGATTGCGGGTTACAAGCCGCTCCGTGCGCGGCTCTGATTTCGGCCTTTTCCTCTCGGAGATTTTCGATGAATGGGTCCGCCGAGACTTGGGGTTCATGTTCATACCCTTCTTCGACGCCGTGCTGGCGTCTTATATCTACGGAGAATCCACCTTATGCGTGTTGCGTCCGACTTGCGGCGACGCCCTGGCCCTCGAACACAACGGCGACCTCTATTCCTGCGATCATTACGTCGACCCGGTCTTTCTACTAGGAAACATCCTGGAAACGCCCGTCGGCGAGCTTTTGTTCTCGGAGAGGCAGCGGGCCTTCGGCCGGGCCAAGTCGGCGAGCCTGCCCGGCGACTGCCGCGAATGCCGGTTCCTCTTCACCTGTCACGGTGAGTGTCCTAAGAACAGAGTTCTCGCGACGCGCAACGGAGAGCCCGGACTGAACTGGCTCTGTGATGGCCTGAAGGCTTTCTTTGCCCACACCGAGCGGTCTATGCAGCTCATGGCCGGCCTGCTAAGCCGCGGCCAGCCGGCTGGGAGCATCATGAGAATCCTCGCCGAAGAAGAAGGCCGCCGGCCGCCGGCACCGGGCCGTGCGAATCCTGGAAGAAATGACCCCTGTCCCTGCGGCAGCGGGTTGAAATTCAAGAAGTGCCACGGCCGGACTTGAGCCTGAAGCGCTTCGGACTTCGGGACCGGCCTGAATTTATACCGAGTTTTCGGCGAGAAACGCCTCGATCTCGGCGCGTGTCAGAGAGGAGAATTGGGCGCCGGGTTTGGTTGACCCGCCCTCCGCCTACCTATCCCCCAAACGGTCCGCGTGACATCCCCGCGGCAAAATATGCCCAATAATGCCTAACCATGCCTACTCGTGCCTAATGTGAAAGCCTCGTTCATATGGGGAGAATTGGCAGGGCCGACGAGACTCGAACTCGCGAGCTCCGGCGAGACAGGCCCGCGTTCTTCTCTTGGCCTTCACCCTGGCAAACCCACTATACAAAATTGTGCTCAACAGATGCCTAAAATGGTGTAACAGTGTACAAAATTAACCCACCCCCCCGCTCAATGTACCACCTCTTGATTGATCTTTTCAAGCCATTTGGCCTCCGGCGCCGGCTGTTTGTAGCCTAGGGAACTGTGTGGCCTGAACCGATTGTATTCCTGTCGCCAGCCCTCGATTAGAACCTTTGCCTCCATCAAGGTATCCAAGATCTCCCCGTTGAGCAGCTAATAACGGAGCTTGCCGATATAGGACTCAACATAACCGTTCTCCCAAGGGCTTCTGGGCTCGATAAAAAGCATGGTGACGCCGATCGCCTTCAGCCAACTCCTAACCGCAGTCGCGGTGAATTCCCTGCCATTGTCGGGCCGAATATAGTCAGGCGTTCCCCGGGTAAGAAATAATTCGTAGAGCTGATCCAGAACATCCTGGGAGCTGATCCTCCGGGCGACATACATGGATAAACATCCCCGGGTGTACTCATCGATGATGACCAGAATACGGAGCGGTCTTCCGTCCGATGTCCTATCCATGAGCAGGTCGTAGCTCCAGACATGGTCCTTCCTCATCGGGCGGAGACGGACGCTTGACCCACCATTGAGCCAGAGATGCCTCCGTTTGGGCTGCTTTTGCGGGACCTTCAGCCCCTCCTGCCGCCAGCTGTAATAGGTCTGCTCAGATATCCCCAGGTTGCGCCAGACATCAGCGACTTGGGCCCCCGAACCGAGGAGCATTTCCGCCTCCCGGAGCATGGTGATGATCTACTCCAGAGAAAACCGCGCCCTGCCCATATCCAACTCCTTTCGTCCAGCAAAATCTTACCATAGGGGCTGGATCCCCTTGAGGGGGGCAGGTGAGAACCGACTCCTCCAGTCTTCCTCCTGCCCTGTTCCTCCTGCCCTTGACAATCTATGAGCAATAATTTATTATTTTCGGCGAGGTCGAGACGAGATTTCAAGACGATCTTGGACTCATCGGCGAGCGAAGTGAACGACGTCGTCAAAAGAAAATTCCTATCCATCTTCAGCCTGGCCGAAAATCCGCGGGATATCGTCCTTAGCCCCGTACGCTTGATGAAACAAGGCGTTTGCGCGCTCTTCCCCACGAAGACCAGAGCGGTGACGCTCGAGAGCCTCCTTCCCGCTCGGCGACAACTACTAGATCGCCCTCTTCTAAGGCGAGGCGCTCCTGATGGAGATGGTCTTCTCGGGAAAATCGCTGCGAGTGCGCTTTCCACAGCCGACCGCTCGCGTCATCGAGTGGGTCTTCGCTGAGGGCATTGGCCACCACTGGACGGCGGGCTACGGTCGCTTCGGCGATAAGATCCGGCATTAGGCCGGACTTGAGGCTGATCCAGCCGTGCTGATACCGGGAGGAACACAAGCATGAGAGGAGCTTCGATCCCGCTTCGGTGGTTCGCCATCGCCGCTTTCACACTCTTGTCCTCGATGGGTGACGGACAAGACAACCAACCGGACTACGCGACGAAGGCGGAAGCCGGCGCCGTCACGCTACACTCCGAGGGGCTGCATGGGTATATCGCCTTCAGCCACGAAAAGCCGCCGGCGCAAGGCGGATACAGTGCGGGCATGGGTTTCTATGCCGCTGTCTGGCCGCTGATCGAGCAGCCGCTGGCCGATTTCCAGATTGGCCTGCCCAGCTCGTGGATCACACCAGACAACTCTGACGACAAGGACAAACCGCTGGCTCCCGAGGGGACGCTCGCCAGGACGTGGAGAGAGCGAGGCCCCACCTGGAGCAGCGTCTTTCAAACCGTGGAGGGAGGCCTGGGCTACTGGGCAGGCAATCATTTCCGCTACGGCCCGCCGAAGTTCAGTATGAATGCCACGCCGCAATGCTATGACTACGAGATCGGATCGCCGGGGTGGTCCTTCTTCTACAGCAACGAAGCGCTGCCGGACGACCGCCTGGGCATCGCCCAGCTGAGCAACCGCCTGCTGATCCCTCCGGACGGGCTGCCATTCCAGGGAAATCCCAACGGCCAGTTCCTGGGCTACACCTGGATGGCGTTGCCGTTCACAGACCCCACGAGTGGTGAGCCGCCGACGGGCGACCAGAGCTGGACGTGCTTTCTGAGCGCGGCCAACTTCAAAGGTCCGATCGCGTATTACATCCCGGAGACCTGGAGCAAGATCGGCAAGCTGTTCAACTACCCCTTTATCTACGGGCGTGGGCTCGATGCGCGGCCGGGCATCATGGGAGGCGGCGCCATGGAGATCAATACGGTCCCCCGATTCGATGGCCGGGATGTGCATGGCGTCGTCTATTCGAAGATACCAAAGCTCCAGTTCCCGGTGGATGCCCAGGGCAGGGCGTTCCTGGTGCAAGACGTCACTTACTACTCGAAGGAGGCCCTCTACGATGCCTTCAAGGCCTGGCGCCGCGGCGGTCCAGCCTGTTCGGGGAGGTTCGACGAGATGGGCGCCTGGAAGCCAACGCTAACGACGCGCACGACGCGCTACGATCAAGCCGGCAAGAGAATTATCGGCGTGGAGCGAGTCTTTGACACGAGAGTATTTGAGGGCAACGTGTGGGGCCTGCAATGGTTCACGGACGACGTCAGCCGCAGAGGTTTCTTCCCGCAGTATTACAGACATGTCGGAGAAGAACGCGTCGCGGTGGCGGCTGCCGATGTGCCTCTGGAGACCGGACTCTTGAAGAAACAGTTCAAGGTCGCAGGAAAAGGGCAGCCCTACACGTCACCGACCACTGGCGCCTGGAGCAGGCCCGGTCCGAAAAGCGGCCCGTTCACGGTGAGACTCGGCGATGGTTCTGTGGTGACCTACTCGTGGTACCGCTTCGTCGATCAGCCATCCTTCCAGCAGTACGCGTGGAGCGAGGAGAAGAAGGCGGCATTGCAGGCATTCGTCGAGAAACTCCATGCGAATTGGCCGATTGACCGGGTCTATATGGCGCCGCCCACCCGCGGGACGCTGGTCGCGCTCGATCCGGCCCTGCTCGTGACGCCGCCCAAGGGCCTCGAGGTAGGTTACGTCCCCATCGTGGTCCGCCAGGCAGCGCAGTGATGCCCGAGCATCTCCGTCAGATCTCCCGACGAGCGCAGCAGGACCTCGGCTCCCCGGCCGTTGGCGAGGGCGTATTCCAGCCTTTCGTGCGACTCAAGACTAACGCTTCGGGCCTGGAGTTGGGCTCGGCATGGCGCTAGTGAAAAGGATCCCGACACAACACGGCGGCCGCCAGGTTCGTCGGACGACGGCGATACGGTTGGATGCAAACAGATATGAGAACACATCTGACGTGCCTTCGTCGTCCCCGTGAAATCTGAACAGTCGCGAGCGGGGCGAACCAGCATTCGGTCTGGAGTTCTCCTGGACCCACCGGCGAGTGGCTCAGGGTGGCCGAACGCCCTCCGGCGCCTCGGCCCGTTCGCGATCCCTGCGGGTCTGGAGCGGCGGCGGACATCGACCATGATATCGTAAACAACCACGGTCGTAGCCCGTGGCTTTGCCCTGCTCAATAGAGGGGGGCGCCGCGATACTTTGGCGCTATCACGGGCGGTGCTATCGAAATCGCTGCTGGCAGCGAGTGGTTTCGGAGCAGGGGTACCAAGATCCGACCGACGCTCGGCCCGACGCGTGACGCGACGGGTCTCGCCGAGGCCGCCCGGTACTTCAACCTTGACCTTCAGCTACCTCCATAGCGAGGGGCGGGCCAACAGCCGCGATGGCACCGAGACGATAAGCACCACGCCACCTGGGTCCGAACCTCCGGACAGATATGTCTACGACCCGGCATCACACGAGGCGACGGTCGGTGGTCCCGACTTCGGCACCCCTCTGTCGGGCCACACCGCAGGGGCGGCGGATCAGTCGCCTGTAGAAGTGCGCAACGACGTTTTGGTCTACACCACGCCGCCACTCGGGCATGGCATAGAGGTTACCGGCCCAATCGAGGCCGTGCTCTACATGTCATCGACGGCGAAGGAGACAGACTTTACGACAAAGTTGGTGGACGTCGCCCCCGATGGCACCGCTTACAACGTGCAGGAAGGTATCCTTCGAGCTCGCTACCGCGAGGGCTTCGAAAAGAAAGTCTGGATGCGGCCCGGTGATGTATATGAGGCCCGCGTGGACTTATCGGCTACGAGCAATTACTTCGCGCCGGGCCACCGCATCAGGCTTCAGGTGTCAAGCAGCAACTTCCCGCGATTTGACCGCAAACTTAACACTGGCGATAATAACTAAGACGAAACTGAGTGGGTGGTGGCAAAGAATACGGTGGATCATTCGGACAAGCACGCCTCATATGTCATGTTGCCCGTTATCCCAGAGAAATGAAAGCGAGCGGATTCCTTAACGGCAGATCGATAGGCAAGCCGGTGCCAGAATAGTGCCAACTTTTTAACAAAACAACGAAAAATAATGAGTAATGACGATAAATACTGGACGATAACAAGCGCTAACGGGAAAACGCAAATTTCACAAAACAAAAGACTTAACAAGCTAAGCCCTTCGTTTTTATCGAGTTGGCCACACTCCCCCTTTCGTTCGCTGAGTTATGCCCGCTCGATATTCCAATCTTTAATAAGTCACCGCGCTCTGGAAGCCCTTATTTTACAGTTTATCGTTCGTCTTTTCAACTCAACACCTTTTAGCTTAACTTCTTCTATGAAAAGCCTCCTGATTATCAACCTTTTTTATTGATTTTTTTACTTCCATTTCCCAATGTTTGATGTCTCCAATCTCGACCAGAAGACGCACCGTAAGGCTTGACTTATGTAACTAAAATGCTACCTTGCCTTCTCCTGATCATGTTGGAACAAAACTCTTTGATCGATCACTTGACCTTCTTCATCCATGGCCCCAACTCTCGAAAACTTCTTGTGGATATCCATTCCGATATGAGAGATGAATTTGGCCTCCTTTTCTTAAAAGATTTCCCGCCGTTATACAACCTTCCAAGAAAGGGAGGCTTTTCATAATATCTTGACTTCGCACGACATTGAGATTTATCATCCCTGGCGATGGGACGAGGCAAAACTGCTGCAGGAACGCTCATTCAGCCAGCGCAATTGTTTTCATTGTTTCTTAGACAATTCTGAAAGGAGGAGGTGTTTATGAGAATCAGTGGCTTTAAAAAGGCATGGTTTGGGATCTTTACGAAATCCAATACTGCAATTGCCATAAGATCATTTCCCATGAAAAAAATAGCTAGACTTTTCTTGTTGATAATCCTGGCAGCGCAAGCTACATATTCTTTTGCTCAAAATCCAAAGATTTATTGGAATTTCGAAAAAATTGAAAACCGTAGAACGCAAGAGGTTATCAGCGGAAATTGGGATACTTTGGAAGGATTTTATATGGAAGCGCCGGGCGTCAAAGGTAAAGGTTTAAGGCTGGACGGTTTTACTACGTGTTTAAAAGGAACTGGAACTGGTCAAATTGGAGCTAAGAAAGAGTTCACACTGGAAGCCTGGATCGCCTTGGGCGAATATCCATGGAACTGGTGTCCGGTACTTACAACCGAATCTGACGAGGTTAAAGGATACCGATTAATGATAGGTCCGCTGGGGCAAGCCTCTATGGAATGTGCAATTGGTGAACAATGGATATCCTGCACCAGTGAAAAAGAAGCTGTTCCGCTTAGGAAATGGATATATGTCGTGGGCGTGTACCGTGCAAATTCTGAGTTGACCCTCTATATTAACGGTGAATTAAAAGCCTCTTGTCATATCAATGGATCAATGAGTACCTCTAAATCCAGCTACCTATTAGGCATGGTCGCGTTCCCCGGCAAACCGTCCGACATCCATCGCCCTTGGGGGACTGTTCCGGCCTATTATGGAATTGATGGGATACTGGATGAAGTGAAAGTGTATGATGTGGCCTTGTCTGAAGAACAAATTAAAAACAACTTCGCTTCCGCAACGATTAAGGATCCAGATATATCATCCAGGAAGCTGCCAACCATTGAAAAACATCCCGGACGATTCGGTGCATTCTATACGAAACTCAAATACTATCCGGGTTGGGATAATCTTTGGCCGGTGGCTGATGATCCGGATATTGTCGTCTGCTTTGACGGGTCTCCCGTCAAACTCGTTTTCTGGAGAGGTACACGCTATGGCGCTTCCTGGGTTTCTGAGAATGAGAACTGGATGACAGACCAAAGCGTCGAAGCCTGGGAGGATAGTCCAAATGACCGGGAAGGATGCTTTGAACACATGCAGGATAGACATTGCCGGTTTTCCCATGTCAGAATAATTGAGAATAATGACGCCCGCGTTGTGGTGCATTGGAGATACGCTCCGGTCAGTGCCTATGATCACACCTGGAGACCCGATCCCAAAACAAGCTGGGAATGCTGGATCGATGAGTATTATTATATCTATCCGGATGGAAGTGCCATCAGAAAAGTATCCTGGAAAAAAGGAACCCTAGGCTTCTCAAGGCAATTTCAGGAATCCCTGGCTTTGCTGCACCCTGGCCAAAAAGTATCCGATCTTCTTGAAAAAGACTATGCTTATGTTGCTGATTATACTGGCAGAATAGAAAAAGAGTCATTCGTCGAAAACCCCAATATTCCACCTTATGGTCCTTTCGATTGGAATATCAGCCATGCTTATTCCATTCAACAATTCAATTTCAAATCCGAGAATAAACCCTTTATTTGCTTTGAACCGGAAAATCAGATGTGGGTCCGGCATGAGAATCTCAACTCCTATGACAAGGCAGATGGTTGCAATCATTTTCCGGTTGGTCAGGCCCGGTGCGATGGAAGAACGACCCGAACATCCGATCGGCCTTCACATTGCACGAGTTTCCCGATTTCCGAACCAGTTATTCACGAAAATGATGACCGGGAATACTGGAACGGACTCTATGGAATGAATCAAATGACAATGAATGATCTGATCAAATTCGGAAAATCATGGGCTTATCCTCCGGATTTGATCATTCAAGGTGCCGGCATTAATTCAAACGGTTATGACAAAAGTCAGCGATGTTATCAGCTTGAAAACTTGACTGGCCAATCAAAACCTATTGTGTTTAACCTGGAAGGAAATAAAGAATCCCTCATAATAAATACAGCCATTTATATAAAAAATTGGAATAGCGATGGTGCCAAGGTGCTGGTGGACGGTCAGGAGCTTAAGGATTCTAGGATTGGAATAAATCATGAACTGGAAGGAACTGACTTAGTTGTATTCTTGATGATAACTAAGAATTCTAAAATTAATGTCAAAATTATTCCTCAATAGGCTAGTGCGGGTAAATTGAATGAATTGTTGATGGATTAAAAATAGTGCACCTTTCGCGGCGGCGATCAAGGCCACCTCGATAAAGACGCGGGACGGCTCCCAAACGGAACCATCACCTAGCCGATTTTTCTCTCTTATAGGTTTGTTAGAAAACGACCCTCTAACAAACTGGTCTGTTAGTACCAACAAACTACTTTTGGACATTTTCTCTTGTGCTTTGGTATGACTTGCCGGGTCTTCCCCCAGTTCGGTAGACGGAATGTAGGTTTGTTTGATGTCCTCACAATCTAATCATGAAAGATATTCGGCCGACCACTCGGCGGCCGTTAGAACTTCCTGATAAGCCAGTTGCACCGGAGGGGGCCGCTCGGGTGCCAGCGGATCGAGGGCAGAGAATAGGGTCCACCTCATAGATCTTCCGGATCATCGATCACCTCAAGCTGACATTCGTCGCCGACAAGCCTCCTCCACCCCACATCGCCTATCAGGAAATCCTGATGACCGCTGAAACAGGCGCTGAATACTTTTCATGATTTTCTTCTTGCCGCGGAGCAGAGGCCTGTCGGATTTCCGGCGCCTTTTGCCATCTCTGCAGGTTCGTAGCTTCCCCCCACCATTTTGAGCTCCATTTGACAGCCGACGGCGCCCCGATCTACCATTCCCTGCGATGGGGTGAGGCAAAATCGGTTCTTGGACAATCGTTCTGCCAGCCCTGCAGAAAAAAGAATCTCTTATCTTTAAAAAACATAGGCTCATTTGACTTCTCACAAGGATATCTTGTTGAATATGAGTTCCAGCGTGGCTGCGAATTTTTCTCTAAGCCTGAAAGATGGATTTGAGGAGGAGGTACTCCATGGCTTCTGTTGAAGGTGTTTTGAAAAAACTCAAAGCCAAGGCGAAACCAGGCGAGCTCGAGGGAATGTCTCGATACAGGATGGCGGTGGAGAATAGGCTTATGCGTTGCGGTCCCGGAGATGAGGAAGATCGCCAAAGAAACCGGCAAGGACCGCGCCCTCGCTTTAAGCCTGTGGAAAACGGGAATCGCCGAGGCCAGGATGGTGGCCTCGATGATCGCTGAGCCTGAGAAGCTCACCGAAAAACAGATGGAAGACTGGGTCAAGGATTTCAATTCCCGGGATGTCTGCGACCAGGTTTGTATGCACCTCTTCGAAAAACCCCGCTCGCCTGGAAAAAGATCATCGATTGGTCGGAGCGAGAAGAGGAATACGTCAAGCGGGTGGAATTCGCCCTCGCCGCCTGCCTGGGGTGGCATGACAAAACTGCGGCAGACGAAAAATTCATCGACCTGTTCCCTGTTCTCAAGCGCGGCGCCACGGACGAGCGTAGCTTCGTCAAGAAGGCCGTCAACTGGGCGCTCCGGAATATCGGGAAAAGAAATCAAAACCTGAACAGGGCTGTGATAAGAGCCGCCAGAGATATTCAAAAGATAGATTCAAAGGCAGCCCGCTGGATTGCTTCTGACGCCATCCGAGAAATGGAGAGCGCTGCAGTTCAAAAAAGGCTAGCCCCCAAAACCTCAGCCTGTTTAGGACCGCGACTTCCCGAGCTCGAGAGAAAGAAAAAAAGGGAACCCAAGAATGCCTGACCTCAAATATCACCACATCGGACGTCGGTAGGAATCTCCAAGTCGACATCGTAATAGACCGAGGACATCGGCCTGCCTGAAACCGGCTCCGTGTTATCGAGCCTCACCGCGGCGTGATAGAGCCCCTTGCTCAAGCCCGCCGTGCGCATCGTGTTGGTAATCGTCTGACTCTTGCCATTCCTCACTACGGTAACAGCCAGCCAGCCTGGAAGTCCTGATCGGACTTTCCAGAGCGGCAATTCGGCGCTTCCCTGATTTCGGATTGTTATCGCCCCAGAAAGCGTCTGCGGAGCCGAGCCCGTCGCGCGCAACGACACCAGATAAGAGTCGGCAACGATGATGGGCGGCAGCAGAAAGCCTTTGGATTTGGAGACCCGGAGCATGGCCACATCGTTTGGGTCGACTGTGACTGATGCGCCGTTAGAGCTGGGGCCGCTCGTTTTGTGTTCCCAGAGGTCACGTACGTAACAGGACGTCCCTTCTTCTATCCCGAGCTCGGGCCACTTAAGATCCACCACATCCGGCGACGATCCCTGGTTGAAGACGAGAACAGCCTGGCTGCCGTCAAAAAGAGGCTTCCCAGCCCAGATGCTGACAACGCCCTTTCTCCGAATAACATGTGCCTGGATCCCTAGGGGGTCCTGGTTGACGGCGATCGCTTCCAGGTTGGTCAGGACCTTGACCGTCGACTCCGTCATGTTTCTCAGGTCGTTCCCGGCCATGAGCGGCGCGGCCATCAGGCACCACAGGCTGAAGAAGCTGCGGTTCTGGGCCTCGCTCAGACCAGGCATTCCGGCGATCATCATGTCGGGATCGTTCCAGTGGCCGGGGCCGGCCCACGGATACAATTTCTCGTTGCTGAAGGCGATTTTCATCGCGTTTTCCCAGTCCGCTTTGCCGGGGGCGCAGATATCGCCGGTCGTCCGCCAAAGATGGCCGACCTGAGCCGCCCATTCCCATGGTGATCCTTCTCCCCAGGAACAAAGGCTGTGGACGACGGGACGGCCGGCGGCGTGCTGGGCATCATGGAGCGTGGTGTATGCTTTGATGATGTCCATTCCCTCCGTGTTGCACCAGTCGATCTTGATATAGTCCGCACGCCACTCGGCGAACTGGCGCATATCTTCAACCTCGTGGCCTTTCGTGCCCGGCATAGCTTTGCTGCAGGTGTGAGTGCCGGCATCCGTGTAGAGCGCGTATTTGAGTCCTCTCCGGTGGATATAGTCGCCAAGGCCACGCAGCCCGCTGGGATAGCGCTCGAGGTTTGTGGTCAGCCTGCCGTCGCTTCCCCGATAGAAACAGATGCCCTCATCGGGGCCGACGTATGAATAGCCGGCTTCCCGCAGGCCGCGCTTTACCAGGGCGTCGACAATCTCCTTGATCAACTTTTCGTTCTGAGGTTCCTGGCCAAAAATATTCCAGGGATACCAACCCATGGGGGGAGTGAGGGCCAGTCCATCATCCCGGGCATGGTCAAGCGGCAAGGGAGTGTGGGCCCGAGGGAAAAAGGCGCTGAAGATAAGGGCCAGCCCGAGGGCTGTCACGGTCATCATCCTTCTTTTCACCATTTTCCTCCTTTCTTCCGGAGATTTTATTGATCGAGGGCCGTTTTCATCTCGATAGTGTTTAGAATCAGAGCTTGTCTTGTGCCATGAGGACATGTTTTCCGTTGGACCGACAAACAGCGCTGCGGCGTCCTTAAGCCACTATAATGCCCGCTTCCTGCTGCTGTCAACGGCCCAGGATCCTGACCGTCTAACTGATCTCGATTATTAGCCGTAGAAGAATAGGACTCAGGTCTCAACATTTAACTCATGGTAAACTAACCCTAGGCTTTTCGGTCCAGGCTCCGCTTTGGGTGCAAACAAAGCTGGCCATCCTGTTGGCCTCCCTGTTGATCTCGTCAAGGGGCTTCCCCCTCAAGACGCCCATCACCAACGCGGCAGTAAACGCATCACCGGCTCCTACAGTGTCCACGACGTGAACCGAAAAACCAGGATGGGTGGATTCCGCGCTCCGGCTGAAAAGCCGGCTTCCCTTTTCTCCCTTGGTCAAGGCAACAAGGTCTAAAGTAAACCGGTTAACCAAAGAAT
>Ga0315306_10000408_pt1 | contig 20744 bp, 25 predicted proteins | sample TDP1_MG_FD_203803 | JGI IMG/M metagenome (GOLD analysis project Ga0315306, IMG submission 203803) | Freshwater sediment microbial communities from Lake Towuti, South Sulawesi, Indonesia - TDP1 | ecosystem: Environmental > Aquatic > Freshwater > Lake > Sediment | place: Indonesia: South Sulawesi... | reverse complement strand
TCCTCTTTCAAATATCAAGGCAGGATCCATGACAAAAATTGCTGAGATCAAGAAGGAGATGAAGCTTAGAAAAGCGCAGATGAGCAAGATTGTTGAATTCTCAAGACCTAAGGCAGCGAGTAAGAAACCAAGAAACAGGCCGATAATCCATCCCAGCTCAGTCCAAGCCTCATAACGTGCAAAGCCTTGTCTCCATTCCTCGTGGGAATAAGTCTCGGCAATCAACACGTTTTTTGGCGGCTCATGTGCAACTTCGAAGATGGCAATTAAGGTGTACAGGAAGCCAAGCATAAACAAGTTTGTTGTCAGAGAAAAAAAGTAAAGCAGCAGAGTTACGGTTGCGAAGGACATCAAAATGAAGAATCGGTAGCGGTGGGTTGCGTCGCAGAGGTAGCCCCAGAGGAAAGAGAAGGGGATGGCTAGAAACGTTGCAGTGGCTGCCATTATTCCCCAAATGGTGAGGTTGCCTCGGCTCAAGACTTGCGTAATATAGAGGGGCAGCATAACTGACAAGAGTCCAAAAGTGATTTTGTAGAAGACGAAGCCAACAAACCATCGCATAGCTGGAAACCAATTGCGAAGACCCAGAAAAAGTTTTCCCGTATAAAGATTATTTTTCCCTCTCTGAACAGGTTTGTCAAGTCGCCGTTGGACTCCTAAGCATTATTAAAATATTTATAAAGGATGCTTTTCCTATTATGTTACCATGAAAAGGAAACTTCTGCTCAGCGGTGAGCAGACAAAATATGAGGCAAAAGATATCGGTATCTTCGAGCGCCCAGAATTTCTGAAATCCGTTTTAAACAAGTTGAGCTGGCGAATTCTCACTTTGCTCGGCGAAGGTGAAATGTATCCAATAGAAATTGCGAAGAAGCTGGGCGTTCACGAGCAGAAGGTTTACTATCATATCCGAAAACTCTCGGAAGCAGGCGTTATCAAAGTTGTGAGAGAAGAAGAGAAACAGGGAGCCACGGCGAAATATTACAAAGTTTCTTTTCCAGCCTTCGGAGTGGAACTTCCGTTCGGCTACCGCAAAATTGCTGTGCCGTCGGCTCTGAGCCTAGACGAAAAATTGAAACAGTTTTTTAACCCGTTCTTGAAAGACGGCTTGTTCGACGGAAAAATTGTGGTGGGCAGTCCCGATGAGCATGGACCGTTTAAGGCTAGGGCTAGAGACGGTCACTACGCCGCTTATCTGAGTCTCTTTTTGGGACAGTTTGTACGGTTGCCAGAAGATTTCGTTGTCAAGCTAGACGTTGACGTCAAGGCGGAAAAGGGAGAGAACAACAACCTAATTCTGGTGGGCGGTCCTGGCACAAACCTACTCACGCAGGAGATCAACGAGTTTCTGCCAATTCGCTTCAGCATGACATCGACGGAGCGTGGCTTCTTCTTTGGTGGACTGGGCTCTCAGAAAACAGGAAGGGTCTACACTCGCGACTCTGTTGGAATCTTGGCGAAGGTTGTGAACCCTTGGGACAAAGACAAGAGAATCATAGTTATCGCTGGCAACAAGTCTGTTGGAACTAAGGCTTGTGTGCTTGCGTTAACTAAGTTTTGGAAAGAGGCTCTGAAGAACTTTAATGGTGAAGACAGTTTTGCAACTGTGATTCAAGGCTTCGACCTAGACGGCGACGGCAAAGTCGACGCCATAGAAGTTCGTGAATAATTTTAACAGAAAAATGGCATCTATATGAAAGCAACAGAATTCATAAGCGCCCATGGACACGTAAACGTTCAATCAACCAATAAGACAACATTTGAAATCACCAAAGAAAACCATCTGACCAAACGTGGGGACTGCATCATTGCTGTAGGTGCATCGAAAGGCGCAACAGACTTGAACCAGAGATTTAAGGCAGTTGCACGCAGCCAAGATGCACGAATAACAATTAAAATTGAGGTTAATGGAGAAGAAGAAACTATAACAGCGTGGGGCAATCCAAAGCTGTTGTTTACACACCCCACAGACTTGGTTGTGAGAAAGAGCGACTACGTCTGCGGTCGAACCTTAGCCGTAAGAGCAGACAAGGCTGCCTGCGACCTCTCGAGAAAACTTGTCGAAAAACTTCGAAATCCAGACCAAAAGGTGAAGATAACGTTGACAGCCGAATGCGTTACTTGATTCTGGCGTCAACCACAACCTGCCAAGTGAAGGGCGCTGTGCCTCGAACAATTCTCGAATGCAAGGTTTCGTCCAATTCACGATTGGTTTGTTTCACAGCCTTTACAAGCCTAATTTCTGCAGTTTCCAACGGTTCAGGAGCGCTTGTAAACTCGTAATAATGAATAATGCCGCCCTCAGGCTTGATGGCTTTACAAGCCGCGTCAACATATTCTACCGCCTTTTCAGGCAGATTCATGATGACGCGGTCTGATGAACCTCTTAACCTTTCTGCAACTATTTTTTTAGCCTCGCCGAGAATGGGTGTAATCTTGGCTCCAACTCTATTTGCTATAATGTTCTTCTTTAGGAGTTGAATGGCATCTGGGTTCTTGTCAACGGCGTAAACGTGCACTTTTTTGTGCTTCTTTGCGATTAGGATGGAGAATGGCCCGACTCCAGCGAACATGTCAAGAACGGTTTCGTCTTCCTCAACCAAGCATGCCACTCGATTGTGCTCGTAGGATAGACGGGGTGAAAAGTAAGCCTTGGCCAAGTCAACGTGAAACACGCAGCCATGCTCCCTGTGAACAGTCTTTGTCTTGTCAACACCTGCTATTGTTTCAAACTCTCTCACGCGGTACTCGCCACCAACAGCGCTCGACTTAGCCAGAACAGTGCGCAATCGTTTGTGCGTCGCAAGAATGGCTTTGCCAACAATTTTTTTACACTCTTCAAGTTCAGGCGGCATCTCAACAACAGCTATGTCGCCCACAAAATCAACCGCGTGGGGAAGACTCGCTAAGAGATGTGGAGGCAACTTATCACCTAATAGGTCAACCAGTTTGGGTGGACGCTCAACGCGTTCAAGAAACTCACGTTGAAGAACCTCGAATTTGGGCAAGTTTGTCTCTAACTCTTTCAGATCGGCTTTTTGTGGTTCTCGAATCAATGGAATATATAGGTAATCTTGCTCGCGCTGAACTCTGAGTTCTCGGTCTAGGAGTCTGAGTCGCTTTGCAGTAACCATGGCTTTTTCACAGTAAGTTTTCTCAACTTTTATGGATGGCGTCTTTGTCACTTTTTCACCAGAGTATACCCTTTTCTGGTTTCCAGCAACTAAGAATCGTTTTAAACGTTGCTCTAATTTTTACTCATTGCTTTCTCTACTTCAATTTCCAACTCTTGAAGTAGGGGGCGTCGCACAGCATAAAATCTTTCGCCTGTTCTGTCTCGGGGACGCGGCAACTCCACTTCAACTATTCTTTTGACTGTGCCGGGTCTGGCTGTCAGAACAACTATGCGATCTGCAAGATATACTGCTTCATCAACCGAATGAGTCACGAACACCACAGTCTTTTTGGTTTTATCCCATATTGTCAGTAGTTCCCTTTGCATGATGTTTCTGGTCTGAGCGTCTAGAGACCCAAAAGGCTCGTCCATCAGTAAAACTTCAGGGTCGTTGGCTAAAGCTCTGGCAATGGCTACCCGCTGTTTCATTCCGCTAGAAAGTTGACGTGGAAGCGCATTTTCAAACCCCTGTAAACCCACGAGCTTAACGTAACGCTCAACGATTTCTCGGCGTTTCTCTGATGGTAATCCTTTAACCTCCAAACCGAACTCAATATTTTTCCGCGTGGTTCTCCATGGAAACAGGGCAAACTCTTGAAAAACCAGACCTCTATCTGCGCCAGGCTTGGTGACCCTTTGACCGTTCAGCAAGACTTCACCTCTGGTTGGCGACTCTAGACCAGCGATAATTCGAAGCAGAGTTGTTTTTCCACACCCAGTCGGACCGATTACGCAGAAAAACTCACCTTCGTAGACATCCAAGTTTAAATCACCCAGAGCCTCGATTCTGGCTTTTTCTTTTTCAAAGACCTTGGTGAGATTGCGTATTTGGATTATAGTATTTCTGCCCATCTGGACAACCGTCTCTCAATGTAGGTTACAGCGGTTATCATCAAGAAGCCTATTATTCCGATGAGGAACATGCCAGCAAAAACGTTTCCATAAAGGCCATAATCGCTCATCACGTGAATGTAGAGTCCCAAGCCGCCTTCTCTGACGCCTACTAATTCAGCAGCTACAATAGCCATCCATCCTATGCCTAATCCAATGCGGAGGCCTGTCATGATATGGGGGAGAGAAGCTGGAACAATCACCTTGCTAAACAACTGCCATTTGTTAACGCCAAGAGTTTTAGCTGCATCAATTAAGATGGAGTCCACAGCTTTGACGCCGGCAACTGTGCTCAAAACAATTGGGAAGAATGCTCCCAGATACACTATGAAGACCGCGTCAAACGGGTCTCTGAAGAAAATTATAGCGAAGGGAATCCAAGCAAAAGGAGGAATAGGCCGCAAGAGTTCAACAATCGGCTTGCTTAAACTTTCGGCATATATGGACCATCCCCACAACAAGCCGACAGGGATCGCGACGGTTGCTGCAAGAAAAAAACCGTAGGAAACTCTCATTAAACTCGCAAGAACGTGTTCACTGAACAAGTGCCCAGTGGAGTCTCCTTTTCCGTTGGTTATTACAATTTGGATCAACGCTTTGAAAATGTCTAAAGGCCTGGGCAAAAGGTGTCTAGTATCGGTGACTGCAAACCAATCCCATATCAAGAAAAAGACGAAAAAGGATAAGACGCCAAATCCCAGTTTGACTAAGAGTATGCGATGTTTTTCTTTCATTCAACCACCTCGAGCTTGGGTCAAGTAGGATTCATTAACGTATTTTTCTGCGAAATCGTATTTGTCGCTATAGCCTCTTTCTTGGAGCTTCGCTGAAGGCACCATGTTGTAATCTATCAGTTTACCAGTGTATTCGATGAAAGTGCTTAGAAAGGCCAGGTCGATGGCATATTTGTAGTCGATGTGATTTAACGCCTCCTTAATTACTGCGGCGTTTCTTGTCGTGAATTGAACTCCTATATTAACAAGCAACTCATAGTTGGAGGAATTGGTGTTCAATTTGGCATTGTTTATCCAGTCTGTTGCTTCTATGTGTGCCTTCAAGAAGTTGACAACTATGTTTGGATAGCGTGCTGCAAATGTTTTGTCGGCTACTATCACACAGTCAAGGTGATGAGGCCAAATATCACTAGAGGTAGCTAATACTTTTCCAATGCCCTTAAAAACAGCGTCGGAAGGAAAGGGTTCCCAAGCCACGAAACCTTGGATAGCGTCGGTTTGCAACTTTAACTCCATATTCGCCCCAGACAATGGCTCGTCTATTTTGATATCGGTGATGCTTACATTGTTTTTTTCTGCGTAGTTAAGCAGCAAGAAATATTGAATGGAACTTCTGCTAGGCACCCCTACAGTCTTGTCTCTCAGTTCTGAAAAATTGTTTATTGAAGGTTTGACGATCAAGGCTGAGCCAATGTCATTCACTTGAGCTATAACAGTTGTATTTACACCTAAGTTAAGATGCTTTAATATAGCAGGCGGTGCACCCATGAACCCTATGTCAACCTCTCCGGCGGCAAAGGCATCCATCTCGGTGCCCCCAGATGAATACCCGCCGGGAACCGCATCCGTCACGTTGACTCCATATTTTTCAAAAAAGGATTGACCGCCGCCTACGGTCTTGTTTTTGGCTACAAAGTATGCCACGTGATGCAAATCGGCAGTCAGGTATCCGACCCGAACTGTTGTTGAGGGAGATGAAGGCGTTAGAAAAGGCATTGCAAAGAGAGCTGCCAGAATGACGGCTGTGATGGAAATGACAGCAAGAACTATTAAAGAACTCTTTGATACTTTCATTTTTCCACTGTCCATTGTTTCAAAGGAACATCATATGAGTCTCATCATTTAATGGTTGGGTTGTCATGAAAGTAACTGCTCACAGATTTCTATTAACCTTTTTGACACGTTTTAGTTTCAAAACGGTTCGTTACAAATAGCCACGAGCCTCAGAATTTATAATCTAGAATCACAGAATGAGAGGAGAGGCGTTTGAGAATGGAATTGAAAGACATAATGGTGAAGAGCGTGGTCACAATCGAGCCGAACGAATCGGTGAAAGAGGCAGCCAAGCGCATGAACCTTTACGGAATCGGATGCTTAATAGTGGTGGACAAAGGCAAGGTCGCTGGAATATTCACCGAACGAGACATTCTGACAAAGGTTGTGGAGACTTCCAAAAACGCTGGAAAAACCAAGGTTAGTGAAATCATGTCAACAAAACTCGTGGTCGGCACTCCTGACATGGACGTTGTCGACGCGGCGAGAATGATGCTCCAGAAAAAGATCAAAAAACTCCCAGTTGTGACCGACAGCCAACTTGTTGGGTTGGTAACCTTCACCGACATTGTTCGCACGGTGCGCATGGAACCAGAGATGATGAACGTCATAAAAGACTTAACCAAAAGCGGATGGTTGCCTCCAAAAAGCATGAAGAACATAATTGAGTTTTACATAGCCTAAACCATCTTTCACTTTTGTTTTTTATTTTTTATCTTTATGTGAGTGGGGACTCTAGAGGGGTGGGATCATGATGACCCGTAGAAACCCACTGATTACAGAACAGAGTCAGAGAACAAACCTGATTACTTGGTCTTCTGAGCGGAGTCTTCTCGTTACCTTTGTAGGTGCATGAATATGGACTATGGAAAAGAGAGATTGTGCACCCTATGTTAGAGATGTGCTAGTGGGTCGGAGAATTTTTTTCTTTTTTGATTGAGATGGCTTGATTCTAAAAGAGTGGCGGGCCCGGCGGGAATTGAACCCGTGACCTACGGATTAAGAGTCCGCCGCTCTACCTTGCTGAGCTACGGGCCCACTGTAGACTAGCTATATTGCACTTTTTAAATGAGTTTATTAAGCTTACTTACAGACGCTTGAACTTAATTTTTCCACAAATTGCCCGGTTTCAGAGTTCCTTTTAACTTTGTTCCAAGAATAGATTCTGCCGTTCATAGCAATGTATACGCCTTTGCTGAGAAGGTCTACAGCGCCGATTGCTGTTCCAGCGTTAAATGCAGCGTCTGAATCCGAGAATTTTTCTGGTTTCACGGCGCCTGTCAAAATTATAACTTTGTCTTTGATGTCGCTTAATTTTTTGGCAGTTTCAATCATCGTGTCAGTTCCATGTGTGATTATTATTTTGTTGCTTCCAGCTTTTTGGCAGGCTTCATGTATTTTCTTTCTATCTTCTTCTGTTATATCTATGCTGTCTTTCTTCAGGACGGAAATTATCTCAAACTCAAAGTTAGGATTGACTTTTTGCAGTATTCTTTTTACGGCGGGTTCCGTGATTTCAAAAGCATATCCACATTGAGTTTTCGGATAGTCTTTATCAATTGATCCTCCTGTTTGAATGAAAACTATTTTCATAATTAGCAAAGAAGTTTAAACGCCTTAAATAACTTCGGTTTAGTAATCTTGTACAGATAAAATAAGTGAAAGGGAGTGAGTTGCTTGGGTGAACTGGTTTTTGTCGGCTTGGGCTTGTATAGTGAAAGAGACATGTCGCTTCAAGGCGTGGAAGAGGCGAGAACGGCTGAAACCTTGTTTGCAGAGTTATACACCAGCCTCATGCCAGGACTTGACACTACCAAACTTGAAAAACTCGTTAAAAAAAGAATATCATTTGTTTCTAGACGAGACCTCGAGGACGACTGTGGAAAGAAGATTTTGAAGGCTGCGGAGAAGGGCAAGACTGTTTTGCTGGTTCCAGGCGACCCCTTAATCGCCACGACTCATGTAGACTTGCGCATTCGTGCAGAAAGGCAGGGAATAAAAACCAGGGTTGTGCACGGGGCTTCTATTGTTTCTGCTGTCATGGGGTTGTCGTGCTTGCAGAACTACAAGTACGGTCGAAGTGTAACCATACCGTTCTCAGAGCAGGATGTGGTAGTTGAGACTCCCTACAATGTGATTGGAGAAAACAAGAAACGGAGGCTTCACACACTTTGCTTCCTAGACATCAAGGCTGAGGAGAGGCGGTACATGACTGTAAAAGAAGGGTTGCAAGCGCTACTCAGCGTGGAGAAGCAAAGACGTAAGCGAGTTGTGACGTCAGAGACAATAGCGATAGGCATAGCTAGAGCAGGTTCAAAAGAACCCGTTGTCAAGGCCGACAGCGTAAACGAACTGTTAAAGTTCAATTTTGGTGCTCCTCCCCACTCGCTTGTTTTTCCAGGCAGCCTCCACTTTATGGAGGCAGAAGCGCTCATTTCATTGGCTGGGGCGCCAGAAAGTGTTAAGAGGATGGTTAAATGACGCTCAAAGAACTCGCATCTAAGTACATCCAAAACAGTGAAAAGGTCTTTGCGGAAATAAAATTGGCTACTGATGTGGTTGTCATTGATGAGGAAAAAATAAGGGGCATCATTGAAAGCGCCAAGCACTATTTAAACGACGCCAAATACTATCAGGAGAGAAACAAATTGGAGACAAGTTTGGCGTCTGTGGCCTACTGTGAGGGATTGCTTGACGCTCTGCGCCTTCTAGGAGTTGTAGAGTTTAAATGGCCAAGCGGGAAAGAAAGGTGAAGAAGAGAGGAAAAATTGTTCTCGCATCCGGCACCTTCGATCTGCTTCACTTGGGTCACGTAAAGTATTTGGAAGAAGCGAAGAAGGCAGGGGGCAAAAACGCCAAACTTGTGGTTATAGTTGCCAGAGACAGAACTGTTGAGAAGAGGAAGGGAAGAAAACCCGTGATGCCCGAAGACCATCGAAGAGCATTGGTTGAATCGCTCAAGGTTGTAGACGAGGCTTTACTTGGTTACGAAGACTTTGACATAGGCAATGTGATTGAAAAAATAAAACCCGACATAATCGCTGTTGGCCACGATCAAGACAACATAGAAAACCAAGTGCGCAAAGCCGTGGCTAAAAAGGGACTCAACGTTCAAGTCGTGAAAATTGGAAAGTTTGGAAAACCAGAGTTGAACAGCTCATTGAAAATCAAGAAAAAAGTCACAGAACTCTACAAGAGGTAAATGGAGCTACAATCTTTTACGTGTGTGCGCGCACAGTTGACCTAGCCCGTCTATTTAGCCAAATAGGTTTGTCTGGAGTTGGCTTTCTATGTTGTTTGTCTTATTTTTTATCTCTCTTCTCTTTCTCTAGGACAATAGTGACTCTTTAAAAGCTGGCTATTTTTGCAAGTAATACGTAAGCCCAGATCACTGTTACCCCTATAATTCCATAGTTTCTCGTAGTTTTCTGTATGTTAATGACATTTTTTGTTGACGGGTTCTTTAACACATCCGCATAACGCATTATAATGGGTATGGAAAGGGGGAAGAGTATAAAAAACAAGAATAAATGTCTGTAGTGGAGTAAACCAAAAGCTGAATAGACGAATGGCGAGAACCCCGCTGTCAAAAACATAAATCCAGCGACAATAACACCATTCTTCCTTCCATACCTAACAACAAAAGTGTGAACCCCAGTTTTACGGTCTACTTCATAGTCCCCAACGGCTTGGATAATGTGGCCACCACAGTGAATGAGAATTAGCGGCACGGCACCCAACATAATTGATGGAACGTTAGAGATTAGCTTGTCAGTTAATCCTCCTCCGATTAAGAATGGCAGAAAGCCAGCGCCTATGCCTGAGGTCACGAAGTCTGCAACTGGTACGCTCTTCAGTCTGAATGGGGGAGTGGAATAAGCGGTCCATAGTCCTAAGTAAATAATAAACAACGGGAGAACATGAATGTTGGCAATGAACACCAAAATTAAACACGAGATGACTAGTAAGAAAGAGAAGAGTAATGTCCTCCTCGGTGTTATTCGTCCAGAGGCAATAGGCAGATTTGACTTAACCTCGTTCTCTCGATCTGCCTCACGGTCAAAGTATTGATTCAAAACGAAGACGCTGGCAGTAGCAAGTGAGAAGGCAAAGAGGACTATAGCGGTAATCTCAAAAGGAAGGGCACCAAAGAGAACGCTCCCAAAACCAAAATTGAAAATCCATCCAAGCCAACTCCCAACTCTTGCAGCCTCAAAATATTGAAACATTTTATGCCTTCCAGAACGAAGTTAAAATTGCAAAATTTAAAAGTTTTGCCCATTTGCTAGGCATTTTTGGTTTTAGCGGGCGTATGTGAAGCTATTGATCTCATCCTCAGGAAATGCTCTAAATACTCTTGAGCCCCATTTTTGCAAGATCTGTTAAGATGCCAATTTAACGATGTCTTCGTAGTTTTGCAGGAACTTGTCAATGTACGTCATGCCTGGTGGAATCGTTAAACCATAGTTGACCCTGGTTCTTATGAGCTGGCAGCCCTTACTGATGCCGACAGCATTGCCTATCACCGAAGTTGATTCAATGCGTACAGGGTTTTCACGGGTGGATTCTACGACAACTTTCCTGCCTAAAATGCTGTCTGACACATGGGCGTACTCTCCAATCTTTGCAGCGTCCATAATTGCTGACCTTTCTACGTTTACATGTTCACCGAGGATGCAGAAATTGTCGATGTTTGAATCTGAAATCTTGGAATAATCACCTATTCTCGTGTGTCTACCAATCAGAACGGCGCCATCGAGTGACAACTTATTTTCTTTATATTTTTTGACTATCTCTTCTCGTCTCTTAGTAGACTCCTCGCTGAACCCTTGAACCCAAACGTTTCTGTTCTCTAAAATTCTTTCTTCGACAACTCTTATGTTCAACTTTCCATAGAGAACATCACGCATAGCCTTTAGATAGCTTTCTGGACTCCCAACATCGTACCATACTTTCAATTCGTAGCCATAGACCGGAAATCCTTTATTCACCAAGTAGGGAATGAAATCAAAACCGAAATCGAGCCTCTTCCTCTCCTCCATCATCTTCTTTACTTCTTCGCTTTCAACTATCTTTCTGACTTCAGGTGAAAGGAGGTAGATGCCAGCGTTGGCAAGGTTACTTGGCGCTCTCTCCGCTGGAGGCTTTTCGACAAACCTCTTAATCCTTTGATCCTTATCTAACTCGGCTATGCCATATTCTTTTACCTTCTCCACCCTAGTTAGGGCAATAGTCATCACTGCCCGCTTTTCCTCATGTCTTTTAACAAAGTCATTCAGATCAATGTCGAAGAGGTTATCTCCCTGTACAACAAGAACCGGATCACGAATATCGTAATATTCTACGTTCAGCCTGTAAGAATCGGCGCTTCCCATGTCGTCCAAGTTGGGCTGATGCTTGATGTGCACTCTCGGCTCGATCTTATACTTTGCTGAGAACCCAACTCCTTCTCCATACTGGTCGAAAAGGTTCAGATAGTTGGTATAACCGTACTCTCCGAAAATGAAGTTCCTCACACCTTGCTCAGCCAGCGGCGCCATTGAGAACTCGATTAACGGCCTGTTCAAGAACCTGACACAAGGCTTTGATATGTCTTGTGTGAGAGGTCTTAACCTCTTAGCCTGACCACCGACTGGAATAAAACATCTCAGTTTATCTACGTTCACACTTTAATTTAAGCTGAAACGAGAATTTATATTTATACCACTTACCGTACGATTCTACAACATAGCAGTTAAAGAAGAGGAGGTAATGCAGCGGGACATTATTTAGCTTTCGTAGGATGGAAAGGGTTAATCGCCTTGTGCGCTGATAAGTAAGGGAGGCGTTTCAAAACTGTACTTTGCGGATGACGAGACGTTGAATAAAGTGGCTATGTTGTTCGGCGAAGACGCTGTCAGAGTAGTTGAGATTCTCAAAGGGGTTCACGAAATTACAGATAATGAGATAGCGGATAAAACCCAAATACGTCTCAACATGATTCGTAAGGCACTCTACAAACTCTACGACCACTCCCTAGTGGCTCTCAGACAGTCCCGCGACAAAGAAACAGGCTGGTTTATCTTCAACTGGAGACTCCAACCCGACCAAATGGAAAGCTTTATCCTAAACCAAAAGCGCCGTGTTCTAGAAAAACTGGAAACCCGACTTGAGTACGAGAAAAGCCACGAGTTCTACACCTGCCAAACGCCGGGCTGCAAGCGATTTCCCTTCGCAGAGGCATTCGAACTTCTCTTCAAGTGCCCCAGCTGCAACAAACCAATGATGCACATCAGCAACGACAGGATCGTTGAAGCCCTAACCCGAAAAATTGAACAGATTAAGTTTCGGTAAGAGTTTAACTCTAGAGAATTAGTCAATCCCATCATTTGCAAGCATTACTGAACCATTCTATTTTATATCATACCTTCAACAAAAGAATGTAGGGGCTATTGATTGAGAGATTATGTGTGCGGCACTGTGCTTGACGAAAAAACAGCCAAGTTCAAGATAAATTTTGAAGGAGAGACATACTACTTCTGCTCCGCGAGTTGCAAGAAAAAATTCAAACGACACCCTAAGAAGTTCGCTAAATAATTTACACCTTAAATCAGCGCATACGCGGGTTTTTACCATTAATAGCAAGCGACTCAAGCGCTGTTCACCTATGTCTTTATAAGAGCGGAAACATCACTGTAGTTGAAAAGTTTTCTTTTATCCTGTAGGCTTGTCCTACCGAATAATTGAACCTTTTCTAAGCGTATCAAAGAGGTAGATATGATTGTGCAGTTTAAGAGCAGGTATGGTCACAAACTGTAGAAAATGCAAATCATCTGTACGAGTTCATTGTACGTTGAGAAAAAAAGCAGGAAGAAAAACGTACTTAGACAATCGAAAGAAAGGAGGAGTATAAGATGGTTAAGATAGGTGATAACGCACGATGTCCGCAATGCAATGAAGTGGGCCGCGTTGTTTGGGTTTCGCAAGATGGGAAACGAGCAGGAATACGATGTCCGAGACATCATAGTCAAATGAGCCGCGGTTATTCGAAATTCGGTTCAACCGCGCGCCCCCAAACTAAAACGCAGAAGAACATGGTTTTTCTTATGGAAATTGAAATGGCAACTCCTGTCTCAGCTCAGAGGTGAGAAAAATTGGGTAAAAGAAAAATTGTAAGCGAAGATGACTTGGGGAAAATTCAATTGCCAGTTGCTAACGATGTACTGGGAATAGCTGTTCGGATGCTGGGTTTTGATAGAATCATGGTGAAGTGCCAAGATGGTAAAGAGCGATTGTGCAGAATTCGAGGAAAATTGAAGAGAAGAGTGTGGGTTCGTGTTGGAGACGTCGTTCTAGTTTCTCCTTGGGACTTTCAATCGGATATTCGAGGCGATGTTTGTTGGCGATACAGAAGAAATGAAGCAGCGTGGTTGAGAAGCAACGGTTACCTCACGATTCAAGAATAAAGTGATAAACCATGGAACTATCCCTAAGTGACGACTACCTATTAGAGCTTAAAGAATGGGTACAACACACGATAAACGAAGCAGAAAAGAACGGTGACATCTCCAAGAGAGACCAATTCCTTGCTTTGAAAACAGAACTCCTCTAATAACTGAAGTATTGATGCAAAATTCATCTTAATACTCAAGAAAACTTTTTATATGATGGCATCGTTAATGCTGTGTCTATCACGAGATTCATGCTGATTAAAGAAGTTTTCAAAACTTCTTTTATGCCATGTTAATTTTGTGATGAAAGGAGGAAAAAACATGCAAATAGTACAACACTTTGAGGACTTACCTCTTAGTCCAGAAATTTTAAGGGGCATAAAAGAATTAAAATTCGAAGAGCTCTTTCCGATCCAAGCGCAAGCAATTCTTCCACTTTTACAGGGAAGAGACGTGATTGGACAAGCACAGACAGGAACAGGAAAAACCGCTGCATTCGGGGTCCCGATGCTTGAAAGACTACAACGTAACGACAAACACGTTCAAGGTTTGGTTTTGGTGCCCACCCGCGAACTCGCCATACAGGTTGCAGATCACATCAATCAATTCGGCAAGTACACGCCCTTGAAAGCCTTACCCGTCTATGGAGGCGACCCGATTCAGAAACAGATATTCGCCTTACAGCGAGGAGCCCAAGTTGTTGTGGGCACACCTGGTCGAATAATTGATCACTTGAAGCGAGGAACGCTCAAACTGAGCATGGTTACGGTTGTTGTTTTAGATGAAGCGGACAGAATGCTTGATATGGGGTTCAGAGACGACATCGACTACATATTAACCAGAGTGCCTTCCGAACGTCAACTGAGTCTGTTCTCCGCTACTATGGACTCTTTTGTGATGGGAATAGCGCATCGATACATGGACAATCCAGAAAAAATCTTGGTGAGCAAAGACGAAATTGCGCTTCCGCAGATAACTCAACTCTATACCTTGGTTAATCCCCGAGACAAATTCGATGTTTTGTGTCGAGTAATAAACAAAGAAAACATTAAGCGGGCAATCGTGTTCTGTCGAACTCGAATCGGCGCTGCTAGGCTTGCAGACAAATTGCGCTATGATGGTTATGACGCAGAGGCTATACACGCGGATCTAAGTCAAGCGCAGCGAGAAGCAATCATCAACGCTTTCAGGAATTACCGCATACGCTTGTTGGTAGCCACAGATGTTGCGGCTAGAGGCTTAGACATCGAAGACATCACACATATCTTGAACTATGACGTTCCCTTCGATGCTTTGACGTATTTTCACAGAATAGGTCGAACGGCTAGGGTTGGAAAGGAAGGAACAGCCATTACATTGGTGGCATACGGCGAACTATCGGAACTCGAAAGGATACAGACTCTAACAAAGACGAGAATTGAAAGAATGGAAATAGAGTGACACTTGTTTTTATAAGCGAATTCGCACATACTAGGTAAAACAGCTCCTTTGTTGCTCACGCATCATTGGAACAAAAGAGTAGAGACTGATTGGATGAGAAACAAGATATCAGTTGCTGATTATCTCTACTTTCTCTCAGCCAAATACGAGGTTGACTTTGACAGTCTCTATAAGGGGCTAGTTCACGCACGGGAAAATCAAGAAATTGCCTGCGGAAAACTCATGATCCAGTGTCGCCAAAAAGCAAGAGACCACGACGTCTTCCTTATAACAAGCGGTCACAAAGTGGTTGCGCAGTTTTTTGTTCCTAAATATTTTCTGGAGCAATCAAACCAAATCAGAAAACTAAAGTTTGTCCATTTGTTTAGGAAACTCTCAAAGCTGGACACCCGTGAGATTCCCAAGCACATCCGTGATTTGCGGTGTGGAATGAAGCGAATCAATGTCAAGGCACGAGTTCTCGACGTTCCAAAAGCTACGCTCGTATTCACTCGTTTTGGCGAGTACGCCCGCGTCACTAACGCCTTAATCGCAGATGAAACTGGAGCCATCAAACTGTGCTTGTGGAATGAAAAAATCAACGCCGTTTCAGTAGACTCCATCGTTCAGATTGAAAATGCAAGTGTAACCAGGTTTCGCGGTGAAAACCAGCTGAGACTTGGGAAAAATGGAAGATTAAGTGTGATTGAAAACATCAGCTTTCCTTCGTCGAGGGAAATCGAGAAAGGGTTCCTCAAAAGTGCAAGTTAGTTACATGCACAAAAAAAGCCATTAGTGAAAATGTAATTATGGGTCGGATTGTTGAACGCAAATGTTGATAGGCTGTGCTGCCGTGCTCTTGTTGTTTCTTCTTCCATAAAGTTTCTGCCTTATAACCTCACACTCTTCTTTAAACTCGCATGAAACGCACGTGCCATTAGGAACCATCATGTCTTCGCAGCTTAACCACCAGAGTTTGATTAGTTGGAGCTCTCGCCGATTCAAATCAAACTTCATACGTGTTCCCCCATTTCACTCTGAAGAGACTAAGTCTGTTTGGAATTATTTTCTCTACTCTGGGGCAATTTATTTTTATGAAGGCTGAATCTTTATTTCAAAGCCTCGTCGCCTAAACCTGCAAAAACCACATTTATAAGCACGTTTTTGTTTAGTGTTTGCGATGATGTCTCAGAGTTACTCTGATCTGCAGAGATGATGAGCCCTCGAGACTGAGCCCTTAATTTTTAAGGCAATTCTTCGCAAAACAGCATAAAATAAATGTTCCTAGAGCTCAAATAATAGGAGGCGTGGTGAAAAATAGCTTGCAGGTTGTCGCTGCTGACTCTGGCGCCGCAGTTTTAAACGAACGTTTTGAACCTTTGCAGGTTGTTGCCGCCTGTGCTGTGTTGGTGGAGCCTCCTTATCAGAGAGCCAGTTCTTACATAGCAGAGCCTATCTTCGTCAAAGTGGAAGATGGTCATACCTTAGTCATTCATGAGTTAGAGTTATGCATCGACCTTCTCAAAAAGGTGAAGGCTGATGTTGTTCACTTAGACATGTCGTTGGGCAGCGTCAGCGTCGAAGAACTCTCTGCGGTGAGTCTCTCTCAAATGCGCATTTCTGGCAGGGCTCGGGGTCACCTGCTAAAGATCCTGCCAAAGGTACGGAAGCTTGCTCTAGAGGTCAAGCGCGTCCACAACATCGATGTCTTAGCCATAGGAAAAGAGAGCATACCCGTAAGAATTGCTGAACTGACCTGTGGCGCCCACGCTGTCCTATACGGTGCAGAAAAAGCGGTAAAAGAAGGTAAAGCGTTGCGTTTAGGTTTGCCTGCAAAGTGTCGAACAAAGACTGTGGAAGACGGAGTCACATTGGAATCTCTTATGCCCGCCGAACACGATGTAACTGGCTACGCAAAGGATGAAAACAAGATCCTAGAAAAAGTGCAATTAACCGAAATGCCGAATCCGTGTGCGCGTGGATTCCGAGTTTTGGAGATTAGTCAGAAGGCTCAACAGGTGTCGTAGAAGGTCTTTTCCTTTTGTTTTTAATTCCCAAATACAACCCGTAAAACATGGCTAGGCTTGCCAGAGACCAGAATGTGAAGAAGACCACGTAGTAGACGACGCAGCTGTCATGATACTTGTTATACAACTTGGCTGTTTTGTAAACAAACTCTGCGAGTAGAAGAGAAAACAAAAGGGTTGGAATATACCAAGGCAAGAGAAACAATGAGACAACTGCAGCAATCAGGAGAAAGCCTCTGATGGGCAGATTAAACCTAGCGAACGATGCACGGAAACCGTGCTTGGCGAAGAGCTGACCGACCCCAGTGAAGTGACGAACACACTTGCGCGTTGCAACGCCTAGCGTTGGTGAACCCTTGAACCACACAATAGCGTTGGGTTCATACAATATTTTGTGACTCTGACTAATTTTGTATGTGAGGTCTGTGTCTTCGCCGCGAATCAGGGTTTCGTCAAATCCGCCGACGTTGTCAACAACTTCACGTCTGAGAGAAAGGTTCATAGTTGGCGCGATTTTCACGTATTTACGCTGTTTTGACATGTTCATTCTGCCACCTACGCAGGCGAGAAAACGAGCGACAGCGCTCTCTGTGTTCCAGAGATTGGTTGGTCCTGTTACTCCAACGATTTCTGGGTTGGAGTCAAAGTGTGGCAGAGCTTTTTCTATCCAGTTAGGTTCAGCGTAACAGTCGGAGTCTATGAAGAAAACGATGTCTCCAGAGGCGTTTTTAAAGCCTAAGTTGCGGGCGTATCCAAAGCCCAAGCCTGGTTCCGAAACTAGTTTGACTGGATATTTTTTCACGATGTCTAATGTGCCGTCGCTGCTGTTTCCATCGACTACAACGACTTCGTCGGGTTGACGAGTTTGTTGAAAAATTGACTCGATGCTCTTTTGGATGGTTGCAGCCGAGTTTTTGGTTAAGAGAATCACTGAAACCTTGTGTCCAGTGGTTTGCAAGCGGTTTTTCGCCTTTCACGACACGTTTTTACTTTTCGATTTCTTTGCGTTCAATTTTCCCTCTTGGAGAAACTTCCTCGAATATTATGGCTTGAAACTTGTAGACCTTGGTGCCTTTCAGCAGCCATGAGTCAGGCGGCAAACCAGCCTTCATGCAACATTGACAGAGAAAACCTTCTACGTCCCATTTCCATTCAACTGGCACTTGAGGTAGGAGCAAGCCCTTGTAGTAGCTGCGCTCCACGATGATTCCGTCTCGTCCAACCTTGATCTTGGAGCAGTATTCCTGCGGGTTTTCCACCTCAACTGGTTCTGGTGGCGTGAGCACGCTGACCTCGAAAACCACTTGGTCGAGTTCCTCAGCTCTCATGGGGTTGAAACGTGGGTCTTGAGTAGCTGAACTTATGGCTGACTCTATCACCGCTTGGACTAGTATGTTGGTGGGATATGGAAGACCTATGCAGCCTCTGAGTTCGTGTCCTCTTCCGCTCCCCTTGACGCTGTTTATTGTGACAAAGACTCCGCATTTCTCTTTGAGTTTCGGCGGAACGTCGGCTGGCACCTTTATGATTAGTCCTTTTTTGAGGTAGTGTTCCGCAGCGTTGCGTGCGAGTTTGACTAGGTATTCTCCCTCTTTTTGGGTTAACTGAAAGGGCATATGGGTGCACCAGATTTACAGTTTTTATCTCTTCTGGATAGGGGCTTATTATCCTTACTTAAGAAAGAATAGTTGGATGCGGAGTGTGTCTTAAAATTTCATGGATTCTTCGTTGACACCCTCGTTGGTTATGAAGAGGAAGTCGACTCCGTCGCCGCTCATTACGTCGCGGCTTACAGCCGACTTTATGGCTCGTGTCACGAGGTCTCGGGCTTCTTTTACGGTTAGGCCGTCTTTGTAGCCTTGTTCCAGAACTCCTAGGGCGATTTCTGCGCCTGAGCCGACTGCGGCGTATTTGTCGGGTATGACTGAGCCGAGTACGTCGAGTACGTAGAGTGATGAGCCTTCTTCGTCGATGCCGCCTACTATGGTTTGGGTTATTAGTGGGAATAGTCGTCTGTTGAAGAGTAGGTTGGACATTACTTTGGCGGCTGACTTTACCGCTATGGGTCTGTTGGTGTCTAGTCTGAATAGGTTGGCGTAGGCTTCGACCTCTCTAATTAGAATCTGCATGTCTGAGACCAGGCCTGCGCAGGCTGCGCCTATGGTGTCTGTTACCTTGAATACTTTTTTTCCGACTCTGCTCATGACCATGTAGCCGTATGATACTCGTTTTTCTGATGCGAGGATGACGCCGTCTGTGCATACTACGCCTATGGTTGTGGCGCCTGGGATGAACATGTATGGTGGTTGTTCTTGTTCTTTCATGTTGGTTGTTTCTCCTTTTGTTGGTTGCAATAATGCTCAATGCGGATTATTAAGCTTTAAGAGAGTGTGGTTGCGTGTGTGTGCGCACTTGTGACCTAGCCCCTCTATTAGAAAGTGATACTGAGTGATAGGCAGAGGCGGGTAGAGAGGGGTCTAGAGCCCGTCTATTTGGATTCAAATAGGTTTGTTGTGGTGTTTGAGGGTAGGTTTTAAAGGTGTTGGTCTGATATAGAGTGCTGGGAGATAGTTGATGATTTGTGTTTATCGTCGAGAGATTGATGAGTTGTGGTTTGCTACCGCGTTGGAGGGCGACAAGGTTTTTGCAACCAATTTTGGTTCGGATGAGCAGAGGGCTTTGCGGGGTTTATTGGCGAGTTTGCCTTTTAATGTGCCTTTTCAAGTGGTTGAGGAGCGGAATCAATTGTCGGAGAAGGTGTTGACTGCCATGAAGTCAATGATTGAGGGTGAAAATGTTTCTGTGGATTTTGAGTTTGAGTTGGCTCATTTGCCTAAATATTCTCGTAGGGTGCTTGATTTTCTTTTGAGGGTTCCTGTTGGCTACGTTACTACGTATGGTGCCTTGGCGGAGGCGGCTGGCACGGCTCCGAGGGTTGTGGGTCGTGTCATGGCTACTAATCCGTTTGCGCCGTTGATTCCGTGTCACAGGGTTGTGCGTTCTGATTTTAGCCTAGGTGGTTATGGCGGTGAGGTTGCTGGGGAAGGCGTAGAAATGAAGTATGCGATTCTTCAGCGGGAGGATAGGGGCTTTAAGGAACCGACTAAGATTAAGGTTGATGGTTCTGTTCTTTCGGTTTTTCCTGTGGGTTTTGTTCGGAAAGACTGAAATTTAGGCAGTTAGCATAGTGCTTAGGTGAAGAAGGAAGGCGTCATGGTTAAGCGGGGACTTTTTGTTGGAAGGTTTCAACCGTTTCATAAGGGACATTTAGAAGCTATTAAAGATGCTTTGAAAGAGGTTGATGAATTAGTTATTGTGGTGGGCAGTGCCCAATACAGCCACAGAATGGACAATCCGTTCACAGTGGGCGAACGCTTAACCATGATACGAAAAGCCCTAGACGAGGCTGATATCTCAATGGCTCGGTGCTGGATTGTTCCAGTTCCCGACGTGCATGTGCACATGATGTGGGTCGCTGAGGTTGTGGGTTACACGCCCAAGTATGACGTGGTTTATGCGAATGAGCCCTTAACTAGGCGATTGTTCGTGGAAGCGGGCTATAAGGTCAAGCCTGTTCCGTTTCACAAGCGTGAGGTCTATTCGGCAACAGAGATTAGAGAGCGGATGCTGAAGGGAAAGAACTGGAAGACGCTTGTTCCGAAGAGCGTGGCACAGTACATAGAAGAAATCGATGGGATACAACGACTAAAAGACCTAAACAAAACAGACAAGCCTAAGTTGCTTCAATGATTTAACATCCCGACACTATCTAGGTTTCACGTCTTTTTGAAAATACTGTATGCTAGCATAATTGCTCCTAAGACTGACATTCCAAAACCTATCGGTTGAAGGATTTGTGCTAACTGTAATCGCAGTTGATATTCGGGATAGAATTGGAGATATGAAGGGATGCTTTGAATAGTTATGTAGCCATATGCAGAGAGAATGATTCCGATAACCAGAATGGCAACACCGAGCCAAAACACTATCTTTTTGATTTAAATCACCTTTTCAC
>Ga0315306_10000405_pt1 | contig 20751 bp, 20 predicted proteins | sample TDP1_MG_FD_203803 | JGI IMG/M metagenome (GOLD analysis project Ga0315306, IMG submission 203803) | Freshwater sediment microbial communities from Lake Towuti, South Sulawesi, Indonesia - TDP1 | ecosystem: Environmental > Aquatic > Freshwater > Lake > Sediment | place: Indonesia: South Sulawesi... | reverse complement strand
TGGAAACCTCCTTCATTTTTTATCTTTTTACAGGTCCAGGCGTGGGGCATTAGTATGATCTCGGCCCCCTTAAGGGCTAAGATTCTGGGAAGTTCTGGGTGGCGGTTGTCGTAGCAGGTGCTTATGCCCACCTTACACTTTCCAAGGTTAAAGATGGGGATCTGATACCCAACAGCATAGAAGGGGTACTCCCCATCTGGCATATGGGTCTTCCTATACTTTCCTATGTACCCATCCGGACCCACGAGAAATTGGGCATTATAGACTATACTTTTCTCCTTTTCCGCGATGCCAGCACAAAGGAAAACCCCAAGTTCTTCAGCAACTTTAGCAAGCTTCTCCGTTGACTGGCCTGGGACATCCTCTGCCACGTCAAAGACGCGGTCGTCCTTCCAATAGCCAGTCACACTGAGCTCCGGGAAGCAAATTAGCTCCACCTCTTCCTCCGCGGCCCTTCGAGTCCACGCAATGATTTTCTCCATGTTCTCCGCCTTAGCTCCAAGCTTCGATCCCATCTGTGCAGCGGCGACCTTCACATCCTGCACTGACCTCACCACTTTCTTCTTTAATGGGCTTTGAATAATCACATCTTAGGAGGGAATGCCAAGGAAAATCTTGGCGAGCTAAAGTACCTTGAAGACCCTGTCCTTTTCCCTAACCCTTTGCTCCACCTTCAACCCTATGCTCTGCCCCGCCTTGGCCTTTGTGACGTTCTCGTGTTCTATCTGCATGGACCCAACGGCCTGCTGAAAGTTCGTAGTCACTCCCCTTATGGCTATCTTGTCCCCCACAGCCAGGGGCGCCTTTAGGGCTATCACTGCCACGCTTATCTTAGGGAAATAATGGGCGACCTCCCCAACTTCCTCCTCCAAACCTCTTCACCTCATTTGTCTAATTTTGCTCAGCAACCATAAGAATTTTTGGGTATGTTCCTCTTCTTTTTCGGAGCCTTCCATCAGATTTTGGCCGAAAACTCAAACTGACTGGAGCGTGAAGCCCGCATCCACACGGGAATCCGGCCCGCGGAAATCCAAATTCCTACTGGAAGGAAGTCTTATAAGGTAACTCAGGAAAAAGGGCTTAACATGAATTGGAGAATACTGCTTGCTTCCTTCCTTGAAAAGTTAAGAAAGATTCCTGAAAATCCGTCAGAACGGTTAACTGAAATTGGATTGAAAGAAGAAATGACCTTCCTTGATGTGGGATGCGCATTAGGTTTCTACTCATTTAGCGCCGCCTCCATCGTCGGGGAAAAAGGGCTTGTCTACGCTTTGGATAAAAACTCCAATTTAATCGAATATGTGGCCAAAAAAGTGAAGAATAAAGAAATTGAAAACATCAAGGCGATAGCGGCTGATGCCACAGAGACAGGTTTGGACGCAGAGAGCGTTGATATCGTTTTCCTCCACTTGGTTCTCCACAATTTGGAAGACAAAGAGCTAGCCATGAGAGAGTTTAACCGAGTCCTAAAGGCCGGTGGAAAACTCGTCATCGATGAGGAGGACCTTATGCCTGTCGACACAATCAGAAAACTGGCTGAAGAAACAGGGTTTAAATTCTCAAGAAGCCTAAGAAGGACCATTCAAATCTTCGAGAAAATATAAGGCAAAGGCTGTTTCGCGTCGAAAACCCACAAAACCTGACAGCGATAGGGAAGGGCTGGAACACCACCCCAAAGCAGCAAGCCTGATAAAATAAAGGTTAAATTCGCCTAAGTAAAACTCTTCTGTGGTGGTTTAGGGATGGCTAAGGTTGTTAGAAGGGACGTTTACTTTGAGGAGCCTGGAAGGAAAAATACGGAGGATGTGGTTGACGCCGTGGCGGCAAGGGTTGAAGCCACTGGAGTAAAAAGTGTTGTGGTGGCAAGCAACCGCGGCTACACCGCCCTTAAACTTGGAGAAAAATTGAAGAGTAAAGCCGAACTCGTGTGCGTTTCAGAGCATAAATATGACGCGGCTACAAGGAAAAGGCTGGAAGACCTGGGCGCCGCCATCATTGAGGAGTGCCCCTACCCCGTCTCCGAGAGGAAGGAGATGTGCGAAACCCTCTACTTCTTCGGCCAGGGACTAAAGGTGGCGGTGGAAGTGGCCGCCATCGCCGCGGAGGAAGGGGCCGTGGATTGTTACACAGACATCATCGCCATCGGAGGCACAGGAAGGGGCGCCGACGCCGCCGTTCTCCTCAGGGCGACGCCAATTCAAGACTTTTACAGTTCTGACCCCAAAAAGAGGATGGAAATTAGGGAAGTAATAGCTATGCCCCTGAAGAAATGAAAAGGGAGGTGAAAAGCATGGCGAGAAAAATTAAAATCATAACTGAAGCCACGGGGGAGGTTTCCGCCGAGCTGATTGAAGACAAAAATCCGAAGACAGCAGAAGCTATATGGAACAGCCTTCCCATTGAGGCCAGGGCCAACACCTGGGGCGACGAAATATACTTTTCAACCCCAGTGAAGGCGAAGGAAGAAAATTCCCAAGCAACCGTAGGGCTTGGCGACCTCGGATACTGGCCCCCAGGAAAGGCCTTCTGCATCTTCTTCGGCCCCACGCCGGTGAGTAGGGGCGAAGAGATAAGACCTGCGAGCCCCGTGAACGTCTTTGGCCGGGTGATGGGCGACCCGAAGGTCTTCAAGAAGGTGCAGGATGGCGATAAAATAAGGGTTGAAAGGGCTTAGCGAAGTTGGCTAATCAAGGATAAATTAAAACGGTAAAACTTAAGGTCGCAGAAACCCATGGTTAAGCTCATGATATTGAGGAAAGAGGCCCTAAGGCTTCTAAACGAGAACATTTCCAACAAGAACTTGAAAAAGCACATGATCGCCGTTTCCGCCATTATGCAAAGCTTGGCAAGAAAATTTTGTGAAGACGAGGAAATCTGGGCCCTAACTGGGCTACTCCATGATATAGACTATGAAAGGGTGGAGGGAAACATGGACAAGCACGGACTGATCTCCGCGGAGATGCTGAAGGATGTTTTTCCCGAAGAGTTTCTCCACGCCATTCGGGCCCACAACGCCAGAACTGGTGTTAAAGCAGAAAGCCTGCTGGACAAGGCGCTCCTTTCCGCGGACGCCGTCTCTGGATTAATCGTGGCGGCCGCCCTGGTTATGCCAAACAAAAGGCTTTCAGAAGTTAGGGTTGAAACTCTAAAAGCTAAGTTTAGGGACAGGTCCTTTGCGCGGGGCGTGGACCGAGGCCAAATAGAGGCCTGCGAAGAAATGGGCCTGAAATTTGAGGAGTTTCTGGAGATAGCCCTGAAGGCTCTTCAAGGGGTTAGTGATCAGTTGGGTCTTTAACTCTGAGCTGCTGAATACATCCTTTAATCGGCCAGTTCCCCATTTTTTGGCAGATAAATCCTTATTCATTTGATGCCCTTTGTGTCTCTAATCTTTCCTTTTCCAGCCTCATCCTAAATTTATATAAGTTTTAATTTTTCAACTAAATGGTATGTTAAAAATTGGCCATAGGGGAGCGAGAGCTTACGAGCCGGAGAATACGTTGCGGAGCTTTAAGAAAGCCTTGGAGTTGGGTGTAGACGCTGTAGAGCTTGACGTCAGAAGAACAAAGGACGGCGAAATAGTCGTTATCCACGATGCTGAAGTTGATAGAACCACAAATGGGAAAGATTTAGTGAGTAAGCTGACGTTAAAGGAGATAAAGGAACTTGTTACAGAGAAGGGGGAGAAAATACCTACCTTAGAAGAGGCCCTCGATTTTTTGGACAAGAAGGTGAAGATTCTCATGGAACTGAAGGAAACCGGCCTTGAGGAGAAGGTGCTAGGCTTAGTCCATGAAAAGGGGTTGGAGAAGAACGTGATAATCGTTTCTTTCCTAGAAGAGGCTCTAAGGAAGGTTAGAGAATTGAACGATGAAATAGAGACTGGTTTAATCTACGTGAGACACGGAAACCCTATAAAGGCAGCCTTAGAGCTAAAAGCAAACTACCTACTTCCACTCTACCGTTTTACTCACACGGCCAACGTTCAGAAAGCCCATGAAAACGGCTTAAAGGTGATAGTCTGGACCATAAACAGGCAAGAAGAAGTTGCGGAATATGTAAAGAAGGGTGTTGACGGCATAGCAAGTGATAGACCTGACATACTGAAAGTGAAGTGAAAAATAGCTTCGCCCGCTCTTCTAAATGCTACTTTGAGAAGATATCCTTGTCCTGCCCCTATGGAGGACGCTTAGGAAATAGCCAAGACTGGAATGGAAAACGCTCTAAAGCAGAAAAAGGGAGACCGTTTTTCCTTGATGTCTACTCTGAGAAGATTTCCTCTTGATATGCCACGCCGGCCGCGTGACTTCCGAATTCGTTGAAGGTTAGGCATGTGGTGGCGTAGTAGGCTGTGTAGATTGTTCCGTCCTCCAGTTGGACGGAGCTGGGATAGCCGCAGTCGGTGTTTGTCGCATAGGAGGCTAGGGCGATCCTCCTGTTAAACATCCATGATTGGCCGCCGTCGGGGCTTATCACCGTGTGGACCCCGTAGGGAACCCGCCTGTGCCCAAAGGTTAACAAAACCTTCCCACTCTTAAGGTAGCAAAGGTCCCCCGGATGCTCGCCACCTATAGTCAGCTGCCTCGGCTCCGACCATGTGTACCCCAAATCCTTAGAGTGGCTGATGGCAACGCATTCACCACCACCTTGAACGTGAGGTCCACGGAGGGCCGCTAACAAGTTCCCGTCGGGCAGCTGCAGAAGAGCCGTTTCGTTGTATCCTTGGGCAATGAGCGTTGCATCCCTCCATGTATATCCCTCATCCTCTGAGTGAAGAAGGTAGCTACTGTAATTCCTGTCCCCCCGCCGTGGCAACTCTTCCTGATAAACGGCCAGAAAAACAGTGCCGTCCTTCAATTGAAGCATCTTACCGTAGGGGGAGCAGATGGGCCCCAACTTAACGGAGGCGTCCCCAACCTCCAAGGGTTCAGGCTTGCTCCAAGTCTCGCCCATGTCCCTGGATCGAGTTAAAAATATCTGAAAATTCATTTTATCCCTAGACAATCGTCCATTTTCGTACCCCGACAACCGCCCGAAGGCAAGGAGTAGGGTGTCGTCCCTTAGTTGGCAAAAGGCTGGGTTCCGGTCATCGGTCTGGGAGGAAATTGCCAGTCTCGGCGCGGTCCAGGTCCTGCCCCCGTCTCTGGAAGTCGCCATCTCAATTCTGCCCCGTTGGCCAATGTGGTAGTCTCCCATGCGAAGGACCACGGCCAAGTCACCGTTACTCAGTTTGGCCAGAACCGGGAAATAGCCGCCCATGGGGGTTATGAGATACCTTTTCACCCACTTAACGGCGCCCACCATCACCTCATCATCAAATCCCATTCCAAACGTGAAGCGCATACGCACACCCTAAGACTAGGGGATGAAATTGAAAGCCTTAAAAGCTTTCCACGTTCATCGAACTTTTCCTTCGGCTCCCCTCATGTTATTTTCCTATATCCCCGCGAGGAGAATGCGCGAAGAGGTGGGGTTTGAAGAAGATTTACAAGTCAGTGTATCACTTTATGAAATTATAGTCCTAACTTAATATGTTTTGCTGATCCACCTCTGTCTCGAATATTTAATAAACATTAAGAGAAGTTAACTGGTGATGCATTATGAAAAGTTTAATAGGTAACTTTCTAAGAGCAGGTTTAATCGGAGAAGCATCCTATGAACATAATTTTGATAATATCGGACACCTTACGGAGGGACCATCTGGGTTGTTATGGAAACCCCTGGATTTCCACGCCGAATATTGACGGGCTCGCCCGGAAATCCATGGTTTTTGATAGGGCCTATGCGGCCTCTTTTCCAACGGTGCCACACCGCAGAGACGTCTTTACCGGAAGGTTCTCCTTCACCTATTCTGACTGGTCTCCCCTTTCAAGGGACGAGGTAGTCTTAGCCCAAGTTCTTCACCAAGCCGGATATGCGACCATGCTGATTGCAGACACTCCCCACATTCTGAAGGACGGCTACCACTTCGACCGTGGCTTCGACGGCTGGAAGTGGATTAGGGGCCAAGAAAACGACAGGTATATCACAGACCCTATAGAACTCAAGTTTCCATGCAACCCTGACAAGCTTAGGTCTCCCTACGGCACGGTGGTGCAGTACCTGCGAAACATCTCAAGACGCCGCCACGAGGGCGACTATTTTGTTGCCAAAACCATGACACGAGCAGCTGAGTGGCTTGAGCGTAACAGGGACCATGGGAAGTTCTTCCTCTGCGTCGATACCTTTGACCCCCATGAACCCTGGGATCCACCCAGCTGGTACGTGGAGCTTTACGAATCAGGCTATCAAGGAGAGGAGGTGATCTATCCAGTCTATGGTCCATGTGATTACCTGACAGCCGCGGAGTTGAAACACATGCGGGCATTGTACGCGGGAGAGGTGACCCTTGTGGACCGTTGGACCGGAATGCTGCTAAGGAGAGTTGAGGAGTTGGGACTATGGGAAAACACGGTTATCATCTTCACCACGGACCACGGCTTCTATCACGGGGAACATGGCCTAGTCGGAAAGTCCATTATAACGTCTACCGCCCAAGGATTGGCCCCCCTATACGAGGAGGTGGCCCGCATACCTCTCATGATACGCTTACCCAATGAGGGCGTAGGGCGTTGCCAAGCCCTGGTCCAGCCCCCGGATCTAATGCCCACCATTCTTGAGCTAGCAGGTGCTAAAGTCCCAGAAACCGTACAAGGCGGGTCCCTCCTTCCACTTCTCAGAGGAGAAGAGCACTGTTGGCGGGATTTTGCGGTCACTTCCCCAAGCTTGATTCACGGACCTATAGCAGGACAACGGATTACAGTTACTACAGATGAGTGGTCCCTCGTTTATAGTGGTCAGGTGGAAGACGCATTAAGGGAACTGCCTTCAGACCGTAAACTAAAAATCGTGGATGGAATCGAGCGTCTTCAGAAGATTTTTGGGGGCAAGCCGGAGCCTCAGCTTTATCACTTACCGACAGATCCTAAGCAGGAACACAACGTTTTAAATGAACACAGGGAAAAAGCAGAACACTTACACTCCAAACTTGTCAAATTCCTAGAAGCCATAAAAACTCCGGAGGAATACCTGCGCTACTGGAGAAAAATTTAGGGTGCGCCTCTATTCGGGTAAGATTATGGCCTACTACAATGTCTTGCCCGCAGTGCATGAACTTATAATCGACGCGCACCACCACTATGTTCCCGAAGGGCCTCTCTAGACGAGCTTACATACGTCCAGTGTATTTGGACAGGATAGCCAAGGTATTCCCTCCTAGAAGAACCTCAGCATCTGGCTTGTCATATCAGGTAAAGCAATGCTACTAAAGGCCTTGAAAATCAGGGAATACTCCTCTACGAAATGGGCTTATCCCAGGAGGAGAGGGCTAAGGTCTTCGGCAAGAACGCGGCGAAGATGCTAAGACTTAGCTTGTAGTTAGCCTCCTATAGTTTACTTAGAATTCCCAAAAGGTTGCGCATGCAAATCTCCGAGGCTTCCTCCCCGAAGCGGGAGAACTCTGCACCACCAGGTCGGGTAACCTGTTTCTCCGTCAGCCTTTTCTTGGGCCTCCAATGGGTCTCCAAGGATAAATAACCCCTATAGCCATCCTCCCATAAGGCCCTTAATTGGCCAGGGAAGTCGACATCGCCCTCTCCAACGGCGGCACCCTCATATTTGCCCTCTGCACCGTGGCGGACCCCATCCTTAACGTGCACATGAACTATTCTTCCCCTCACATGGCCGTATCCGTCGGGATACGGAATCTCCCCAGACGGATCAAAGGTGTCGTTCCCCGGGTCCCAGAGAGCCTTAACGTTCCTTGACCCCAATCGATCCAAAAACAAGGCTAACTCTCGGCCGTTTCCGACGAAGGTGGAGGGCTCATTCTCTATGCCTAGGATGATTCCCTCGGCCTCTATGATTTCGAGGGGCTTCTGAAACTTCTCAACGATTCTTTCAAGGTAGCCGTCTAGGCTTCCCTTCCTCCAGAAGGTGAAGCCCCTAACAATGTTAGTGCCCAGGCTTTTAGCTAACTCGCCGCAGTTTCTTAGAATTTCTAGGTGCTCCTGATACTCCTTCTCACTGTCGATGTCTGCCTTAAAGAAGGGAGAAGCTATGGCGCTGGTCTCCAAACCGTAGTCAGAGAGGATCTCCTTGATTTTGCCCAGTTCGCCTAGGAGCTCCTGGGGCTTCTTATCCCAAAGGCTCCTGATCTCAAGGCCATTCAGGTTGAAGCGCTGAGCAAACCTTGCGACAACCTCTAAGTCCTGGGACACCTCATCCGTAATCACGGAAAGCTTAAACATGACCCCAGCCTCTTGCTAAATACTTATGATAAACATTATTTAACCGTTTAGGGGCTATCTCGTCTTTTGGGTTTACTTGTCTTTGAAGGCGGTAAGGCGAAAGGCAGGTTAAAAGCCTAATGCGAAGGTTTTGTTACAGCATATTCTTAGTAATTATCCTTTAGGCTTTTCTCCCCAAAATCTTCTCAGGTTTTCTAGGCTTCTTCTGGCTATTTCTTCCGGTCCTGGGGTAAAGTCGAAGACCTCAACGGATACAAAGCCCCTATAATTTATTTCCCTTAGGGCTTTCACGATGGGTTTATAATCCACGTCTCCGAAGCCTGGGCCCAGCCTGTTAGGGTCATTGGCGTGGAAGTGGGCGAGATAGCCTTTACCGCTTCTTATTATTTCGTCCATGGGTTTTTCTTCATCTGACATGGCGGAAACGTCTAGGATCAGCCTAAGGTTTGGGTGGGAGACCTCCTCTATGAGCCGTATGGCTTCCTCCGCCGTGTTTATGAAGTTTGTTGCGTGCCTGGCCAGGGGCTCCAAACAAATTACGGCGCCGTAATCCTCGGCGAAACGGCTGCAATCAGAGAAGATTTCCTTGGCGAAATTCCAAGCCTGCCCTTTGCTCACCCCATCCAACACGTTTCTCTGTTGGGGAGAGCCGAAAACCAAAACTTTCCCCCCAATGTCGCTGGTAAACCTAATCAGTTCACAAAGATACTGCTTAGTGTGCTTCCGCACCCCTTCATCAGGATGGGTTAAGTGGAGCCCCTTCGGGGTTACTAGGAGCCAGTGGGTGCCCGTGACTTCAAGGTTGTGGGAGGCAGCGTTCTCCCTTATCCTCCTCCGCGCCTCGGTTCCCACATTTCTAATGTCATCCGATATGGTGAAGGGGGCTATCTCCACCGCGTCGTAGCCCAACCGCGAAGCGTAATCAAAAATTCTCTCAAGGCTCCAGCCCTGGAAGAGCTCGTTACAAATGGCGAACCTCAAGTTGTCACCCTCCATACACCTCTATCAAATTAAACTTAAAATATTAAAAGTGTTTGCATCCTAGAGTGGAAGCCCAACTGGCTTTCCCTCCTTTAAAGACCTGTGCATCGCCAGCGCCGTCTCAACGGCCGCCCTCGCATCATCAGCAGAGATTAGGGGTTCCTCCCTTCCCTCCACACAATTGATAAAGTGGACAATTTCATCCCTTAGGTATCCCTTCAGTTGACCATGGACAACGGGCCAGTAGTGGAGGAAGGTTTCTTGGGTCCCCTCACCGCAGAAGCTGAATTCGTTACCCGGATAACTTATCCATAGGCTCCCCTTGGTACCTATCAACTCAAACTTTGAGTCGAGGGTCAACGGCATGGTGGTAGGCAGGATCCAGACCGTCTCCAGGGCTCCAACGGTTCCCCCTTTGAATTTTAGGAGGGCCCAAACGGCATCCTCTACGCCCAAGTTCCTAAAAATCCTGCTTTCCGCCTCTGCATAGACCCGTTCGATGTCGCTTCCAATGACCCACCTCATGGCATCTATGTCATGCACCCCCAAGAAAAGGAGGGGTGAAGTCTTCCCGAGCCACGGGTATCTTTTAGGTGACGTAACCGCGTTGTTCCTTCTGGCCCATATGGAAACAGGATCGCCGATGGAGCCGTCTTCCACGCGCTCCTTGGCTTTGGCGTATCGGTAGTCAAACCTTAGTATGTGCCCCACGAGGAAGGGGATACCGGCCCTTTTGACGGCCCCTATTATGGCGTCTGCATCCTCCAGCGTTGTGGCAATGGGCTTCTCCAAGAGCACAGCCTTTCCAGCCTTCGCCGCCTCCACCGTGGGATCCCGGTGCAGGTGGTCGGGAACTACAATGCTAACGGCGTCGATGTCAGACCTCGCCAAGAGTTCATGGTAGTCCGTGTACCATTTCTCTGCTCCAAATTCCTTTGCCGCCTCCTTGGCTTTTTCCTCCAAGACATCCACGGTGGCTAGAAGCTTAACTCCAGGCAACTCCGAATAAACGCGAGCGTGATGCCTGCCCATGAAGCCGCAACCTATGACTCCCACCCTAATCAAACTCATTTCTTTCACTCATAATTCCCTTTACAGATTGAATCTAATAACCATTGCTTCACAGTTGGTCAATTACAGTCCTAACAGTTGACATTTCTAAGAAAGTGAGTACAGGTGAGGAATGAGGTACACACATAATTGATTCAGATGTGAATGCAACAAGAACTGTTCTCAAAAAATATGTTGTCGTTGGGGTCAGGAAAAATTATTTTATTTTCCTCCCATGTATAATCTTTATTTTATATACCTCATCAAGTCACATATGTAGGGTGTTTCAGTATGGGAAGATATCCATTACTCGTGGGAGTGGACGTAGGCACAACTAACGTGAGATCATTTGTCTTCAATGAGAGGGGTGAGGTCTTAGGGCAGGCATTTCAAGGGGTGAGGATCTATAGTCCTAAACCCGGATGGTCAGAGGAGGAGCCTGAAGATCTTTGGAGGGCAACCCTTGAAACCATGAGGGACGCTGTGAAAGCATCGAAGATTTCCGCTGAGGATGTCGCGATGATAAGCTTCAGTGCGCAGATGCATGGAATGTCTATGATCGATAGAGAGGGAGCAACTCTTATGAGACTAATCACCTGGGCCGATATTAGGCCAGGCCCCCAATGTGAGAAAATAGGCGAGACCTTAGATCCATACGAGCTCTATAGCCGAACGGGATGCCCCCCACTCTTCATTTATCCCCCTGTAAAGGTTCTATGGGTCAGGGAGAACGAGCCAAAGAAGTTTGAGCGATGCTATAAGGTCCTCTCGGCGAAGGACTACGTCATGTACAGGATGCTTGGTGAGCCATACCTCGACCCCTCGACGGCTTCAGGATCGCAGTTCTTGAATATTCATAAATTGAGATGGGACGAGAAGGTCCTTGAGATGACCAACATAGACGAGGATAAGCTGCCGATGTTGCGGGATGGAACCGAGGTCGTAGGAGAATTACCAGAAGACACCGCCAAGTTCACGGGGCTCAAAAAGGGCATACCGATCATACTGGCCTCCTCCGACGCAGCTTTAAGTAACATGGGGCTGGGCGCCGTGGAAAAGGGCATAGCCGGGCTCAACATCGGCTCAAGCGGTGCGATACGGGTGTTATCAGATAAGCCCCTCATCGACAAAAATCGGAGCATGCGGTTCTTCTGCTATTATGCAGGGCAGAGGTGGTGGTTTCCGGGCGGAGCCATAAACAACGCGGGTATAGTCCTACGTTGGTTTAGGGACGCCCTCGGGCAACCGGAAGTCGAAGAGGCCAAGAAACGGGGAGTGGACCCCTATGAGGTTATCGCAGAGAAGGCGGCTAACGTCGAGGTCGGCGCTGGAGGTCTGCTTATGGTGCCTTTCTTTGCGGGGGAGCGTTTTCCTGTCAGGGATTCCAAGGCTAGAGGTATAATATTTGGGTTGGCGCTGACGCATGGTAAGGCCCACATCATTAGAGCAATCATGGAGAGCGTCGTTTACACTCTAAAATGGATCGTGGACGCCATGGAGGAACAGGGGATAACAATCAATGAAGTGAGAGCTGGGGGAGGAGGAGCGAGGTCACCTGTTTGGAGACAGATACAAGCAGACGTGCTCGGAAAACCCGTGGTTCATACAAAGGTTGAAGAAGCGTCCGCTTTGGGTGCTGCCATGGTGGCCGCTATCAGCCTAAGGATCTATAAGGACCTAAATGACGCCTCAAGATGCATGGTAAAGGTAATGGAGCGCCATGAACCAAACCCGGAGTTTCATCGAAAATATCTGGCGATGTTTAAAATGTACAAGGAGTTATATGAAGTCTCAGGGAGATTCTACGAAGAATTGCTGAGAGTACAAGAAATGTGATCCTGTTCAAGAAGATGGTGATCGCCAATTTTTGGATCCTTTAGAAAGTTCTTAAAGTACCGTCTATTAGACAAAGTTAAACTTGGAAGATTTATTATCTAAATGGGAACGCCGTGAACCTAGAAGAGGAGGCCCAAAGATATAAAAAACTCTTGAAAGAAAACGGTGTTTAACCTATCCAATACTGTTGGTTTGATTTTACGTGCAGGTGTTGGTCGGGCAAAATCGTCGATGGGATCACGAGATGGGTCAAAACATTAATTTAATTTCCTATATACTTAATATTTAAGCCGTATTCCCCTCTTTTTGAATTATCGTAATGTTGGAATTTGGACATAAATAATAACACATGCCACAAGCTTTGCATTCTTCTTTGTTAATCGAAAATATTGATTTATCTCTATTTACTGCAAAATGACAACAAACATCCTCGCATTTTCCGCATCCAATGCCACATCCACAAGTTAAACATCTTTGAGCTTCCTTAATGACTTCTTCTTCGCTTAAAACTGATGTGTAATCCTCGAAATTATATTTCCTTTTTTCTGGTGGAAGTAATTTAGACGAGGTTCGATTGTTTCTAGGCATCGTTCCAGTTCTTTGAAGGACGAGATCTTTATCAACAACTGTTAATATTGGATCACATTCAAGTATAGCATTTTCGCCTGAAAGGTATTTATCTATTGAAACTGCTGCTTTCTTTCCGCTTGCAATAGCATTTACTATATTATCTGGTCCTGTTGCTGCGTCTCCGCCAACAAAAATAAAGTCAATGTTGGTTTTTCCAGTTTTCTCGTCGTATTTTATACTGCCAGTCTCTGTCTTTTCTAAAGTAAAACTATTATCCTCGAATTCAACTTTTTGGCCTAATGCAGTAATAATTGTATCTACTTTAAATGTAAATTCTGTTCCCTCAACTTCAAGGGGTTTTCTTCTATTATCTAAATCTTTTTCACCTAATACGTGATTAATCATTTTGATAGCTGAAACTTTTCCATCTTTTGAAACAATGTACTTAGGTGAAACGAGGTACATTATTTTAACACCTTCTTCTTCTGCTTCCTCAATGTCTTCAGGAGCTGCGGGCATTTCATCTTTTGTTCTTCGGTATAGAATGAATACTTCTTTTGCACCTAATCTAACTGCAGTTCTAGCAGAATCAATTGCTGTAAAACCGCCACCAATAACAGCAACACGATTACCTATTTTTGGATTTCTTCCATTTGCACATTCTGAAAGAAAATCGATGGCAGAATAGCAACCTTTGGAATCCTCACCAGGGATTCCTAGTTTTAAACCCGATTTAGCTCCAATTCCAAAGAATATTGCCTTAAAGCCTTGATCCCGTAATTCTCTTAAAGTAATGTCCTTTCCAATTGTTACATCAGTTTTCATTTTTACGCCTAAATCTTTAATGTACTTTATCTCTTCATCAAGTTCCGTCTTTGGCAATCGAAAATCTTGGATTCCATATCTAAGCATTCCACCTAATTCTTTTTGTGATTCAAATATTTCAACATCATATCCAGCTCTTGCTAAATCATGCGCAACTGATAACCCCGCTGGTCCAGATCCTATGACTGCAACTTTAATATTCTTAGACGGCGATTTGACTATTTCTGGTTTCCATCCTTTTTTCTTTGCATATTCAATTACAAATCTTTTAATATCCCGAATCGCTATTTTTTCATCTTTCTCTTTTCTAGTGCACGCAGTTTCACAAGGATGAGTGCATATTCTTCTCAATATTGATTGTAGAGGATTTCTTGAAACTATTTGTTGGTATGCTTCTTTAAAATTACCTTCAGCTACCATTCTAACATATGACTGTACAGGTACCGAAATTGGACATGCAAATTGACAAGGTGCTGAAAGATATGGGTTTTTAATTTCCGCATATCCTGGATAAATAGTTAATTTATCTGAGGAGGTTATACTATCTACGATTATATCACGAAAATCTAAAGTAGATTTGTATCTCATATCATTCATATATTTTTTTAGTTCGAAACAAATGAGTTCAATAAAATCATAACCACTTATTAGGATCTCCGTACAAAAACCTATTAGATCTGCACCGCACATAATCATTTCAATGACATCTCGGGTATTCCTCATTCCCCCTGTGGCATGAATTCTATATTCTTTTCCCACATTTTTTCTGATTTCATAAGTATCTCTTAAAGCTAGGGGTTTTAACCAAGCTCCGGTGTGGCATGCCATGGAGGGTTCTTCTTGGAGATGGATGGTTGACTTGGTGGGGTGGTATACATCTATCAAAGGGATAGCCAATCTATTAGCAGCACTACCAACGGAGTCAGCTCCTGCTTTATAACACTCTTTAGCAATAGGTCCAATTTTGCCTCCCTCTGGAGTTAACTTTACAAAAAGAGGAACATTTATTTCTCTTTTAACTGCTTTGATTATTTTTGTTAGAGCCAAAACGTCCTGTCCTAGACTTGCACCTGTAAGAAGACCAGCTTCTTTTTCCTCTCCGCTCAATTCTATATTAAAAGACATATTTGGGCAGCACATATTAAGTTCAATGACATCTGATCCAGCCTCTTCGAATTTTCTTGACATATCTACCCATCCGTCAATGCCTTTTTCACCAACGTAGGTGATGTTGGCAAAGAGTTTTAATTCTTTAAGATTCCTTTTGGCATCATTTACAAGTTTAAGACCTTCATCAACGTTTAAACGAGTTTCAGCTGTAAAACCTAAAGCATTTCGATCTGACCAATAACTATATCTCGAACTGAGATTGATATAAGGAAAAGGATCGAATGTTAATTTTATACTAGCTGCCGCCCATCCACATTTTTCTATCTTTGTTAATTGTTTTAGAGTACTTGTTGCTGGTCCCGATGAAACATAAAAAGGGTTCTTAAATTGAATACCTGCAACTTCTATAGGGATCAATACATCTTCTTTCTTAAATTTCATGGTAATCACATCCTATCTCGATTCTTTGTATATAGAGGTATATAACTTATAAATAAAGATTACCATCTGCTCTGACCTGCTCTTGAAGACGCGGGGACGGATATGATTGAACAGAACTTTGTATTGAATCGACGGCCCAACAACTTGGGATAGAGATATCTAAGAAGGAGCTTCATGGAGCCTCAATGGGTCAGGACCCCACGGTGGCGGGGAGGGTCACGAAAGCAGTTAAGGAATCGGTTCATGTGCCTGTGGTTTGTAAACTCACTACGGAGGCTGCGGATACAACCGCAGTTGCAAAGGCCTGTGAAGAGGTTGGGGCTGATGCCGTGGCGATAGGGGGTTCTTAGTTAGCCCTACTAGGGATGGATATATACAACAATGGGAGACCGTTGTACCCATGGCTGGATAAGACCAGCTTTGGAGCCTTGGAGGGCCCATGCGTAAGACAAGCATCCTATAGGGCTGTAGCGCAGCTCTACAAAGAACTAAGGATACCAATAATCGGTGGCGGTGGAATAACGAACTGGAGAGACACGGTGGAAATGATGATGTGGGGGGCAACGACAGTCTCCATATGCACATCAATTATGTGGTAGGATTTGAAGTAGTTGACCACATATTAAAAGGTCTAACGAAATTCATGGATGACAAGGGTTACAAAAGTCCGAAAGACTTCATCGGCTGCGCGGTAGAGCACATTACAACTCCAGATAAACTGGTGGTCCACCCCGCGGTAGCGACAGTTATCGAAGAAAGATGCAATGGATGTGGGATATGCCTCAAACCTGGACACTGTGAAGCCATAGAAATGAAGAATAAAAGGGCTGTTGTAATCACCGAGCTTTGTGTCGGGTGTGGAGTGTGCCGGTCACTCTGCCCCCGAGGAGCCATAACAATCAATAGAGTCTTGGCCTCATAAAGGAGAGAAAAACGTGGTCCTAGAAGTGTGGCAGATGGACTAGACTGATAAAGTTAGGGGCTTACCTTCCTTAGCCGATTCGTAGCCAGCCAGTATTACTTTCAAAACCTCTCTTCCGAATTCACCGTTCGGGAATGGTTCTTTTCCTTCAGCTATGCATTCAACGAAGTATTTCAGTTCATTGATGTAACCAAAGTCCCAAAGGTCGTTCACGGTGACGTTGGCCCATCCAGTGGTTAAGTCCACCTTTTCCACTGCGTAGGAGTATCCTTTCTCGCTGAAGACTCTCACCTCATCAGATTTAGTCCAATTGGCAAGAATCACTCCGTCTCTACCATAGATCTCTACTCTCTCATCTATCCCGCCCTTAGTAACGTAGTTTGCTTGGATAGTCGCCGCTTCGTTGTCCCTGAACCGCATCAGCAATGTCGCATAATCTTCAACCTCAATATCATGATACAAGTTGCCTATCTCAGCATAGACTTTCTTAACAGGCTTCCTGAAAAGCCACAGGGCGACCCCCACCGGATGACAACCTAAGTGTAAAAGACAACCTCCACCACTATATTTCCTTTCAATCGCAAACCTAGAGTGCGAGCCGGAATGAGTCTCTCTAGCTTCCACTAATAGAATACTTCCAATGCCTCCTTCGTCGATTATGCCCTTCGCTCTAGTCAATGCTGGAGCAAAAAGATTGTTTTCTGCGTACATTAATTTGACTCCATGCTTTTTTGCTGCCTCTATCATTTTATCAGCTTGTTCAAGGGAAATAGCAAGGGGCTTCTCACAGATTACATTCTTTCCAGCTTCTGCGGCGGCGGTAGCTACATCTGAGTGCAGGTAATTTGGGACACAGACCTCAACGATATCGATATCAGGCCGTTCCACCATTTTCCTATAGTCCGTGTACCAAGCTTTGCAACCATACTTTTGAGCGAAGCCCTTCGCTGCTTCTTCGAGCATATCTGATACTGCAATTAGTTCCACGTTAGGGTTTTGCAGATGGCAAGGCGCGTGGATATTGTTTGCCACCCAGCCTGCGCCAACGATTCCAATACCGATCTTCCTTTTCGGGTCATGTTTAGCTTCCATTTTATTACTCTCCTATGCCCACATGGCAGTAATAGGTATAATATCATAATAATTTTTCGTTCCTATTTGTATCGAGTATGGGAAGTAACTCTGCGGCATTTCTAAGCACTATAATCTTAGCGTCGGGGCCATGTCTAGCCAACGCCCTGTCCACCGCTTCTTGGGGCGTTTCCGCATATACAAAGTTTAGTTGCAGGGCCTCTTTTTTGGATATCCCTTCTGAGTAAAGGATGACTTGAGCCTTTTCGGCACTAGTTCTACCTATGTGGACCAAGTGGGCTGCTGCGCTTAAATCCGTTATCTGCCCTGACCTTATGAGTTCCCTCACTTCCGAGTAGGATCTGTATCCAAACTTTAGGACCTCCGGATGCTCCGGCGAGACTCCCTCCCAACACGGCGTCAGAAATGCGACGCTTCCTCCATCCTTCACTGCTAACTCACTCGCATATATCCCCTTGGCTGCCTGCCACATGTCAACATCATTTGGATAGGAGTCACATAGAACTATCTCTGCCTTTGAGGGTATCTCAACGCCATAGATCTTTCTCGCTTCTTTGATCCCCTCTCTATGCGCTTCTATAAAATCTCCTGCAACAACCTTCACTATTTCACCCTTTGTGTTAAGAACGGTGTTGACTATGAAGTCTAACCCCACTTTCCGAGCCACCTCTTCCATCTCGTGCCTTACAGGATTTTCAGCTACCCCCATAACCTGCTCGCCAGGAAACTCCGCGCTCAGCCAATGTGTATATCCCGTGGTATCGCCTCCGCAGACCCCCGGTTGAACTATCTTGGCTCCACCAGTATAGCCGGCGACCCTGTGTGGAACAATGTACCCTAATCCGATTTTCAGCTCCGCGTCAACAACGTGCCTATTTACAGTAATAGGGACGCCGGAAGGAGTTTTACCTAGATCCACAAGGATGTTCGTATTCTTCCAATCATGGTTGATCACCTCAACCCTTTCGATAGCCTCTTTTCCTACTTTTTTCATGGTCTCTTCCTTTGTCATCGGTCTGTGAGTGCCTAGCGCCATGACGATCTTAATGTCTTCGTCCACTATCCCAAACGAATTCAGCCTGTCTAAGAGAACTGGTACAATTCCATGAGCGGGGGTGGGTCGGGTAAAATCATCGCACAGGATCACTGTCTTCTTCCCTTTCTTTGCTAATGCCGATAAACCTAGATGACCGATAGGGTTATCCAAGGCCGATTCAATTTCTCTGGCTTGATCAGGGGCGCTTGACACTTTCTTCGGACTTACTACCGCAAGTATCCGTTCCTCGGGGAGCGCTACTTCTACGAAGTCTGGTCCAAAGGGCATTTCAATTCTCTTTTTCAACTCTGGGGCTCACCTGAATTGATTAAGCTGGTTAGACTAAAGAGTTCGGGGTGATTAAAATATTTTCTGCAGACAACAAAAGGATAAATAATTGTTAAATACTAACATAATATTCACAAGTAACAAGCGAGGCGACAATGATGGTAAGAAGCAGATTAGGATGCCTCGAGGCAGCTAGAAAGATTTCGTTGAGAGAAAGAGAGATAGAAATTGATGAGCAACAGGTTCTTGTAAAGGTTCATAGGGCGTACATCTGCGGCAGTGAACTGCATTACTATCGCGGACACTATCCCACCTATGTTTCACTTCCGATCTTCCCTGGCCATGAGGGAGGAGGCACCATCGTGGAGGTCGGTTCCAAAGTGTTGGATCATTCGGTGGGGGATAAGGTGATAGTCTATTCTGATGTCCTCATCACCCCCAGTGGAGCGGACCCCCTCTATTCTGACTATGCTAGATCGCCTCTGAGATGTTTGCAGCGTGTTCCTGAAGGCGTCGATATGGACACGGCTTGTCTAGCGGAACCCCTTTCATGTGCTGTCGAAGCGATTTATAGCTCTGGTGTTGAGCTTGGAGATACCGCTGTCGTTTTTGGACTCGGTTTCATGGGGCAGGTGATCCTTCAAGGCATAAAGAAGAATGGAGCGGGGACCGTGATTGGAGTCGACGTCGTAGACTCAAAGCTTAAGCTGGCAAGAGAAAGGGGTGCAGATGTCCTTATTAACGCCAGCGAAGGGGACCCTGTGAAAAGAGTTCTTGAAGTTACTAATGGCAAGGGAGCCGACGTTTCGATTGAAGCAGTAGGCGTCGGAAAGACGGTGAATCAAGCTGCAAGCATGCTCAAGAAAGGTGGAATATTGGGGATGTTTGGCTGGGTGACGAGGCCGGCGGAGATAGACCTCTCTCAATGGCACACCAAATATTTGAGGCCTAGAGTACTTAAGATACCAAGTTATAGAGAGAAGATGCCTTGGGCTGAAAGGGGGTTCCAACTAATAAAACAGGGAATATTAGAAGTGCGCTCACTTATAACACAGGAATATCGCCTAGCCGATCTTGCAGAAGCATTTAGGCAATATGATACCGACCCTAACGTTATCAAAATAGCAATTAAGCCATGACGTTCATCTATTCCAATGAAAGCAGAGAGGTGTTAAATTACCCCTAAGCTTTTCAGGTTCTCTCTTAAGGCTTTCTTCTCTTCCTCAGTCATCTCTCTCAAAGGCGATGAAACTGTACCAACGTCTATCCCGCGCAGCCTTAATGTCTCCTTGTAGGGGGTGATGTACGGCCCCTTCCTCAACGCAGCGAGTATATCGTTCAGTCTAAGCTGCAGTTCTCTAGCTTTTTCGTAGTCCTTCTTTTTCATTGCCTCATAAATCTGGACGGGAAGCTCCGGGAACGCATTACTAACTGCGCAAATGTGCGCCGCGGCTCCAACGGCAAAATTGGCGAAGATAAGGGAGTCTCCTGCACCAATTATAGTGTATTTTTTCCCAAACTTATTAACGTAATCCTGTAGCTGATCCACGCGATAGCTGGTATCTTTTAAACCAGCCAAATGGGGAGTAGCTTCGGTGATCTTTTCAAATGTACCAACACTGATGTTGTAGCCCTGTCTGTCCACGTTGTTGTATACAAATAATGGGAGGTCAACGGCTTCTCCTATGCGTTTGTAGTGTTGGATCAACCCTTGGGTGTCCGGTGTGTAGAAGAACGGCCCTACCGCACCTATCGCATCAACTCCAAGGTCCTTGGCATGCTTCGCAAGCTCTAAGGTCGTGTCGGTATCTTGTGTGCCGACATGGAGAATGATGGGTACCCTTCCATCCGTTCGATCTACGACGATCTCAGCGGCCTTCTTTCGCTTTTCAATTGAGAGCTTCATGCCTTCACCCGCGGTGCCCAAAGGGAAAAATCCATGCACGCCATGTTCGATTTGGAAGGCAATCAACTCTTTGAACGCGTCTTCTTTGATTTTCTCATCTTTTGTTAGGGGGTGAGTAGGGCGGTGATTATCCCCTCAACTTCAAACTTAACCATGGAATCTACCTCTATTCTTTTACCAGTTTTTCCAATACCTCAGGGTTAGCTGTATACTGTGGCTTTTCTCCCCTAAAAAATCTTACTATATCTTCAGCGTTCATCATGTCCATTCTACGGATGGCTTCCAAGGTATAAGCGGCAATGTGGGGGGAAACAATTATGCTGTCCAGCTCAAATAGGGGGAATTCAGCCCCTGGCGGCTCCTTGTCGTAAACATCGATGGCGGCTCCTGCGATTTTTCCTTCCTTCAA
>Ga0315306_10000404_pt1 | contig 20773 bp, 18 predicted proteins | sample TDP1_MG_FD_203803 | JGI IMG/M metagenome (GOLD analysis project Ga0315306, IMG submission 203803) | Freshwater sediment microbial communities from Lake Towuti, South Sulawesi, Indonesia - TDP1 | ecosystem: Environmental > Aquatic > Freshwater > Lake > Sediment | place: Indonesia: South Sulawesi... | reverse complement strand
ATTCCAAGTACAAAGAAGAGGCCTTAGCATTCTTCATCTACTGGTTCACCGAGGAGGCGCAGTGGAAGTGGTCTGACGGCGGCGGAGGCGTCGCTGCTCTAAAAATCCTGAATACAGATCGATTCGTCAACGCGGCTCCTTGGAATAGAGCTGTGAGAGACACAATAGGCATTCAGAAAGACTTCTGGAACATACCAACCTACAACGAACTGATGCTCACCGAAGGCGAGACCCTCAACGGGATATTTGCAGGAACAATCACAGACATAAAAGCTTCCTTAAATGATCTAGCCGTGAAACAAGACGAGATAATTGCCAAGTGGGCAGCAGTATCTGATGTAGCCAAGGCCTCGGGATATACAGGCTAAGCACTCGACTAACCTCCCACATCTTTTTTTGTTCGGCATCCTAATTCGAATAGAGCGGCAATTTCGCAGAATAGATTTTCTCGATCCACTTTGATATGGCGCTAAGCTTGGTTACGAGTCTTTCAATTGTGAGAATTCGATCGCCTCAACATTTGAAGAATCATGACGAGGGAAGCTGCAAAGTATGAGAAGTATCTTACGAAATCAGCATCTTCCTGAGAATCGTTTGGGTCTTGACGATATTGCCCTCCTGAAGCCCTGCCTTTAATTCTTTCCTATCAGCTCGATTCAGCAACGTAACCATTAATTTTACGTTGTCAATGCTCTGCTGTAAGGCTTCTACGGGATCCTCACGCGCCGGAAACAGATCCAATCCGTACCATCCGTCATAACCCACTTCTTGAAGCCAGAAGACCATTTCAAGTGTCTCCAAGAAATTGACTGAGCCCACAATCAAGTCGTTGTCGTACATAACATAACTATCATTGAAGTGTGTATGAAACAGCCGCTTATATCTACTCATCAGGCAAACAGACTCAGCGAGACTTTCACCGGCCATTTGAGCATGGGCGATCTCAATGTTTATTCCAAGATTGTCTAGGCCAGTCTCTTGGATTATCGCTAGCGTCTTGCCTACACTGTCTATCAGAATGTGGCTTCGAGGGTCGAGTGGCTTGTACTCTAGCGCGACCTTCATCTTCGGATCGTAGACAGCGATCTCTTTCACCGCACTGATGAATCTATCCCAAACCATTTGGTAGTTTACTTGGAATGGATAGTCGTATCCGTCCTGCCCCGGCCAAATAACGATCATCGGTGCGCCAAGTTTCTTGGCTATATCCACAGCCGCTTTGCCTCTTTCTATCGCTTCATTTCTAATCTTGTCGTTTGTAGAGCAAAGCGAACCCATCTTCCACCTGGGTTCTCCAAAGAGCCCTGGCGCCACGAAGACAGGCTCGAGATTGAACTTCTTCATGAGCTTCCTCGTTGAGTCAACATTTTCCTCTGAAACTTCGCTCGGATAATGAAATTCGATGCCCTTCAAACCTTTTACCTGAGACGCTTGTTCAAACCTCTCCCGTAGCGGGCGTGCGTCGCGGTAACCCACTGGACAGAACCTGTCCTTAGGAGGGCCGAACACCCATATACCGGCTGAGAATTTGATTTGTGTTTTCATATCAAGAACCTCGACAGAAGGTTAGCGCCAGACTCATTTTAAATCCTTCGCCACAGCCTGCCGAGAGAGGTTTTTTAACTTTCGCCTTGCATATCTGCGAATGTCGTACACTAGTCGTCTTGTCAAATGATGAAACAAGCTTGATCCCTCAACTTTGCGAGGTGTTTGTAATGGGCATAATACGAAACATACCCGAACTCATTGGGAACGCGAAATTGACTCGAGATCGAGAGGCGAGGAAATTAGCGTTGAACGCACTAGAGGTATCCATCAAAACTGTTCATCCGAAGAGGATCGTGGAATCGAAGGTCAAGATGAAAGATGATAATCTAGTCATAGATAGCCTCAAGCTGTCTCTAAGAAAATTCAAGAGAATAACGGTAATCGGTGCAGGGAAAGCCAGCGGCGCCATGGCCGAGGCTCTTGAAGGAATTTTGTCAGATAGAATAACCCGAGGACTTGTAAACGTCCTTGAAGGAACTGGATCGAGTTTCCGCATGCGCAGGATAGAGCTTCAAGAAGCAAATCACCCTGTACCTAGCAAACGGAACATTGCAGGAACCGAACGTATGCTTCAGCTGCTTAAGGATCTCTCTGCAGATGACCTCGTTTTCTGTTTGATCTCTGGTGGAGGTTCTGCTTTGTTGAGCTGTCCGGCGGAAGGAATATCTTTGAAAGACAAGCAGGATGTTACGCGTTCTCTCTTGAAGTGTGGGGCAACAATCCAAGAGATCAATGCAGTTCGAAAACATCTGTCGAACGTAAAAGGAGGGTGGTTGGCTACGAAAGCCTATCCTTCAACTCTTGTAAGCTTGATAGTTTCAGATGTCGTGGGGGATCCGCTAGATACGATCGCCTCTGGGCCGACTTCTCCGGACTTGACAACGTATCTTGATGCGATAGACGTGCTGAAGAAGTATGATCTTTGGGCAGACGCGCCGGGTTCGGTTAGAACAAGACTGGCTAAAGGACATAGAGGTATAATCGCTGATACACCGAAGCCCGATGATAAGAGCTTCAAGAAGGTCTTTAATATCGTCTTAGGCAACAACCGTCTGGCATCCTATGCAGCGCAACATGCACTAGAAGAGTCCGGACTGGAGACGCTCTGTTTAACATCTCTCTTAGAGGGAGAGGCAAGAGAAGTGGCGTTAGTTCTCGCCTCCATAATCAAGGAGATTGACGCATCAGGTCGCCCAATTCGCAGACCCGCCGGATTGATTGTCGGAGGCGAGACGACGGTCACCGTCAAGGGATCTGGAAAAGGAGGACGGAACCAAGAAATGGTTCTAAGTCTTCTCAGAAAGATCAGCGGGATGTGTGGAGTTGCCACGGCCTCGCTAGGAACAGATGGGATTGACGGACCTACAGATGCTGCGGGAGCCATAGCTGACGGTATGAGCTTAACTCGCTGTATTCAGATGAAGCTCAATCCAACTGATTATCTTCTAAGAAATGACTCCTACCGATACTTCTCAAGGATGAACGACCTGATATTTACAGGTCCCACCGGAACGAATGTTAATGATCTATTCGTTGCAGTTCTGGTTTAGAATGTTTTAGCAACACTTGCCATTTAAGCTCAGGTGTATACGGTTACATAGCCTCCTCTCGTAGATCTGAATATATCGAGACTCTACTTCCCGCAAGTTTTAAACAATTCCCAGATGCAAATAGAGCTTTGCAGGAATGGAGGTAAGTTGAGTAATGAAAATAGGTATATTTACAGTCCTTTACGACGATAAGCCCTTGGAAGATGTTCTGAAGTACGTCTCCTCGCTGGGCTATGAAGCAGTTGAATTAGCAGCTTGGAAAGGTAGCCACCACTTGGACATAGACGAGGTCACAAAGGGAAAGGCGACCGCTTTGAAGGATCTGGTCAAGAAGTATGGCATGGTCATTTCAGGGTTGAGCAACCATTTGGAGGGGCAGATGGTGCTGGGACCTTTAGATTCCTCTACAGACGATTGGTATAAGGGCACGGCGGAGCAGAAGGTCAAGTACGCTGTTCAGAGGATGAAGAAAACGGCCGAAGCCGCTGCGGCGCTCGACGTATCTGTAGTAAACGGATTCATAGGAGCTCCAAATTGGGGCGCTTGGTATATCTTTCCTCCGGCTTACGAGAAGGTGTACGAAGAAGGTTTCAAACTCTTCTCTCAAAGATGGGGAGAGATACTTGATACCTTCGCTTCCCAAGGAGTGAAATTCGCTCATGAAGTCCATCCTCAAGAACAAGTGTACAACATTGAGACCGCTGAGCAAGCCCTCAAAGCTATAAACAACAAGAAAGAGTTCGGATTCAATTTCGATCCCAGCCATCTGATCTGGCAAGGAATAGACCCAGTCATCTTCATCAAGAAATTCGGAGATCGAATCTACCATATGCACGCGAAAGACGCAGAAATAGTCAAGGAGAACCTAACAACATCAGGCTGCATACCAACTGGAGCTTGGCGGAGGCCTGGAAGAGGATTCAGATTCAGAGTCGTCGGATGGGGCGACGTTCCTTGGAAACGCGTTATGACAGCGCTCCTTGAAGTAGGGTACAATTACGTAATGAGTTACGAACATGAAGACCCTGTCATGAGCAGAGAAGATGGCGTAGAAAAATGCATAGCTTTCTTGAAACCGCTGATAATAAAGGCACCTCTTGAAAAAGTCTGGTGGTAAGAAAAAATGCCTAAACAGAAAGTCGGGTTCGTAAGAATGGCAGAGGTGGCGAAGAAACCTGCAAAGATTAGAGAAATAGGCGTAGGAATGCTGGGCTACGCATTCATGGGCAAGGCGCACAGTCACGCATACATCGACATGCCTGTCTTCTTTTATCCCCCTCCAGCGAAGCCAAGACTGGTCGCCATCGTAGGACGAACAAAGGAAAAGGTTGAGGAGGCTGCTAAACGCTACGGGTACGAGAAGCACTACACAGACTGGAGAGACCTGTTGAAGGATAAGGACGTGGAGCTCGTTGACAACGGGCTACCCAACAATGAACATAGGGATGTTTGTGTCGCAGCGGCTGAGGCGGAGAAACATGTATTGTGCGAGAAGCCTCTCGCCATGAATGCTAAGGAGGCTGAAGAAATGTACCGTGCGGCAGAGAAAGCAGGGGTAAAGCATATGGTAGCTTTTAACTACCGCTTCATTCCGGCGATCAGGTTAGCAAAGAAGCTCATAGATGAAGGATACATAGGGAAGATCCTTCAGTTCAGAGCCGTCTATTTACAGGAATGGATAATGGACCCGAACTTTCCCCTCGTCTGGAGGTTGAGGAAAGATATCGCTGGTTCTGGAGCTCTAGGTGACTTGGGTGCGCATGTTGCGGATCTAGCGAGGTTTCTTGTTGGAGATTTGTCTCAAGTATGCGGTCTGACGAAGACTTTCATAAAAGAACGCCCGCTTCCTGAAAAGCCGTCGAAGAAAGGCAAAGTTGATGTGGACGACGCCTTCATCGCTCTTGTAAAGTTCAAGAACGGATCCGTCGGAAGCATTGAAGCTTCACGTTTCTGCGCTGGCCGAAAGAACTACCAGAGGATTGAAATTCACGGAACTGAGGGAAGCATCGTCTTCAACCTAGAGAGGCTAAATGAACTCGAAGTATACTCGAGGAAAGACCCTGAAGACCGAATGGGGTTCAAGAATATACTTGTGACCGAGAGCGTCCACCCCTTCATCGACAAATGGTGGCCTCACGGCCATATAATAGGTTGGGAACACACCTTCGTGCACGAGGTCTACCACCTGATCGACTGCATAGTGAACGACAAGAATGTGGCACCATACGGTGCAACGTTCTATGACGGAATGAAGAACAATCAGATACTTGACGCAATTGTCGAATCCTCAACCACAGGAAAATGGGTTACTCTGCCTTAGCAGGCTTGCCGGAAGACGCGCGCTACCTCATCGGTGAACCGGCCGAGAATCAACGCTATCGAAAATAGGTTGCTCAAAAACCGTCCTCAAGGATTTTCGAGTACCCTCACCGCTACGAAGAGAACAAATGCATAGAACACTGCATGATGCAGAGAATTTGAAAGCCATACTTGTAGAGCTGGAACGCCAGCGTAGGTGAATTGTCAGAGCGAAAAGGGAAAGCAGGAAGAGGAATCGTCGAGGTATTACACCCGTATTAAGAATTTATGTAAAACAGGGAGGATAGGGGGTCTTTGAGGCTGATATCAAGGCCCTGATTCCGACATCTCATCAAGACGACTACGTCAAAAGAGCGGGAAGCTTTGGGAACAGTGCAGAATGAATGATCAACGCTCAGCAAAAAGAGTACTAGATGGATTTTCTAAAGAGACTACTTTTTTCAGATACGAATATCAGATTAAGGTTCGTCATGAGGTCTATTCCAAAATGTCTATCCCTATGTCTGATCGATGTGACCGCGGGAAACCATACCTAATGATACTGAAACTAATTGCAGGATTCGACAGAAGCCTTTTTGAGCTTCCACGCGAATAAAGCGCAAAGAACTTGGTGCGTCAACCATGCCGATCATATTTGGAAAAGCGATACGCCTTGGTCAGCTTATGAATGCTGAAGATGAGAGGTCGATCATTTTTGAGGCTGATGAAGGACTGATGCTTGGCCCGACACCCGGATTGTCAAATCTGCCGGAGACGGTCTCAATGGCCAAAGACAAGGTGGACGGGATCGTTCTGAGTTCGGGGCAGGTTGAACGATCTGTCGAACATTTCAGAGGGAAGGGCGCGCCAGCCCTTCTGGTTAGAGCCGATTGGACGAATGCTTTTCGAGATGAAACCTACTTCCTCCCAACACGGAATGTGAGGCATGTCTTGAACCTTAAACCGAACGATGCGGTGGCGCTTGGAGCATCGGCCTTAACTGCTTTTCTACTCGTCGGATACGATGATGATGAAGATGAAGCTCGAAACATAGAGACTATCGCTATGCTGGCTAGAGAATCCGAGAAATTTGGATTGCCGCTGCTCGTTGAGTGCATCCCTATAGGGGGTCGCATAACTGAAATGAACTATTTGGACTGTGCCAAACTTGCTACCAGGATGGCTGTTGAGGCTGGAGCGGATATCGTAGCAACCCCGTATACGGGAAGCGCGAATTCATTCAAGGAAATCGTAGACGCCTCGAAAACGCCGGTCCTTACACTTGATAGAAGAATAGATGCCAGCAGACTCCTCGAAGCGGTAGAGGAAAGTCTCAAGGCAGGAGCTGCAGGCGTAGTCATCGGAAGAAGCGTGCACAGCGCCGTTAACCCGTTGGCTCAGCTGACTGCAATTCATGGACTTGTTCATCGAAGCCGATAAGATCTAAGTTAACTCGTAGGCGATCATAGTGTCTAGTCCTGGAAAGAGGCTCCGTCTAAGCAAGATAATAGATCCCGATGACGAAAGAGCTGTCGTCGTAGCAGCGGATCACGGATTCATGCTCGGACCGATAAGAGGAGTTGTTAATCTAGAGAATACTCTAAAGAGAGTTATCGAAGGCCGGCCAGATGCCGTCCTACTGAGTCCTGGCCAAGCAGCACGATTGAATCATCTTTTCCGCAGAAAAGACAGCCCAGCAATTTTGGTCAGGGCAGATTGGACCAATGCCTTCAGAGACAAGACGTACACTCTTCCAGCTCGTAAGATCAAGAGGGTTGCCGTAGCGAGCGCAAGGGATGCTATTGCACTTGGCGCCTCCGGAATCGTGACTTACTTTTTCGTTGGTCAAAGCGACGAGGAAGCTGAAGCCCGTGACTTTGAGCTTATGACCCTCTTCGCTAGGGAGTGCAGAGAGTTGGGCTTGCCGCTGATAGTTGAGGCGCTTCCGATGGGCGAGCGAGTCACTGGAGCAAACTTCGCTGATCTGGATGCCACAGGTATGCGAATTGCCGCTGAAGCCGGGGCTGATGCGCTGAAGGTGCTTTACACCGGCGATGTTGACAGCTTTGAGAGAGCCGTAAGAGCGGCAGGTATCCCTGTCTTGGTTTTAGGCGGAGCGAAGGCCAAGACCTTGAGGGATTCTTTGGAGATAGCTGAGGAAGCGATTGATGCGGGAGCCGTCGGAGTGGTCTACGGTCGCCAAGTGGTTCAGGCAGAAGATCCTAGCGAGTTCGTTAATGCAGTAAGAGCGGTGGTACATCAGGGTAAGAGTATAGCTGAGGTTGTCGGCGGCATCAAAGGGCCCGTTCGTTTAAACGTCATCGCAAATAACTGTACGAACTGCAGGCTTTGCGAGGCTATCTGCACCTTCAGTCATGACGGATTTTTTTCCCCGTCGCGCGCTAGACTACGCGTCGATGTTGTTTTTGTAGACAGATTCATACCCTATCCTTGCACTCTTTGCGGGCACTGCGTCAAGTCTTGCCCCACTGGCGCATTGATCTTCAACCCCGACCTAGGCTACGTTGAGCTTATTGAAGAGAAATGTAACGGTTGCAGGGAATGCGTCCCTGCCTGTCCGTTCCACATAGTGGGATTCGATGAGAAGAAGAATAAGCCTTTCATCTGCGACATGTGCAAAGGTTCGCCGAAGTGCGCGGAATGGTGCCAACCCGTAGCCTTGAAGACGGTACCTTACGTTAGAAGGTGAATCTGACGGCCAACATACATAGGGGCTACATGGGCAAGATCCTTAGAGCTGATCTTGCTAACGAATCATGTAGAGTAGAACCGCTGGATGACAAGGTTTCGTCGTTGCTCCTCGGGGGAAAGGGTCTAGGAATTTGGCTCCTCTACAAATCTACTCACGAACATTTTGATCCCCTATCTCCAGAAAATCCAGTAATATTTGCGACAGGTCCTTTGACAGGCACTTTGGCGCCTAATAGCCGATTCTGTCTGGTATCGAAGAGCCCTGCCACAGGAACAGTCAATGACAGCTACTGCGGCGGATTCTTCGGGCCTGAGTTGAAGTTTGCAGGATATGATGCACTGATGGTTCTCGGCCAATGCAGCAAACCAACCGTTTTGGTTATTGAGGATGGTGAGGCTAGATTCGAATCAGCCAAGGAGATTTGGGGCAGGTCAACTTTTGATACCGAGATGATTTTGAAAAAGAGGCTTGGAAAGGATTTCAAGATCGTGGAAATCGGTCCGGCGGGTGAAAAGTGTTCTCCGATAGCTAGTGCCTCTTCAGAGGGAAGATCCGCTGGGAGAGGCGGAATAGGGGCCGTAATGGGTTCTAAGAAACTGAAAGCAGTAGCTGTAGAAGGGAAGCATCCAGTTAGAGTGTACGATCCTCAGAAATTCGAGAAAATGACTTGGGTCGCCTACAGAGCGCTGAGGATGAATGAGGTCACCGTTAGGAGTCTACCTGAATACGGCACCTCCAATATCCTTCTGACAATAAATGAGACAGGCGCACTGCCCACTAGAAACTTTCAGACAGGGAGATTCGAACGGGCGGATAGGATTTCTGGCGAAGCCCTCAAGGAAAGACTGTGGAAGAAAGACTTTGCGTGTAGTATGGGTTGCACAATCAAGTGCAGCAAGATAGCATCCCTCGAGACCAAACGTTATAAAGGGACTGTGATCGACGGTCCCGATTACGAGACTGTATTCGCTTTAGGGTCGAATTGCGGAGTCGAAGATGTTGAGGCTATTTCATACGCCAATTATCTTTGCGACCTATACGGGATTGACACGATCAGCACGGGGAACATCATCGGTTTCGTAATGGAGCTCTATGAAAAGGGCATGGTTGGCAGACGAGAGTTAGAAGGCGTCGATGCAACTTGGGGAAGCTCGGAGGCGTTGGTCAATTTGGTCAAGAAGATCGGTGAAGGAGAAGGGATCGGCGCGGCTCTTCAGTCGGGCGTAAAGAAGCTCAGTCAGAAGTATAAAGGGAGTGAGAGCTTCGCTATGCATGTGAAAGGCCTTGAGATGCCTGCATACGAGCCTAGAGCTGCTCAAGGGATGGGGTTATGCTACGCTGTCTCAGAGCGAGGCGCATGCCATCTTAGAGCTTATACTGCTGGCGCTGAGCTGCTCGGATACGGCGGCGGTGCTGATCCTAGGGCTTATGATAGAGGTAAAGTCCAATTGGCTGTGGATCGCCAAGACGAGAAGGCGGTAGTCGATTCTTCAGTGCTGTGCTTCTTCACGTTGTTCGGCATGAGATTGAAGGAGCTTTACCAAATGGTTGTCCCTTGCACGGGCTTCGACTACAAAGATGTGTCAGAGCTGAAGAGACTGGGAGCTAGAGTGATAACACTTGCGAGATTATTCAATGTTCGCGAAGGTTTCGGGAGGAAAGATGATACATTGCCGGAGAGGTCTCTTACGGAGCCTCTTCCAGAAGGACCTTCTGCAGGACAGGTCGTTCATCTTGAGCAGATGTTGAACGACTACTACGACTTGAGAGGATGGGATTCGAACGGAGAGCCGACAAAGAAAACCGTAAAGGAGCTTGAACTAGATAAGATCCTGTGAGAAACTGCTACTTTTCAACTTTTCGATCATGGACAGGAGAGTAACAAGAAAAGTGAAGGGTTGAGGTTTCGAAATCCTCTACTCGAAGAACGTTCTTACTGCGTTGAACAGGGCATCATCAACAGTCTTGAGCTTTGCTACAGCTTCCACCAACTTGACCGGCACGATCCGTGTGCCTCGTAGGCTGACCATCATGTCAAACTTGCCTTCTTTCACAAGATCCACGGCTGCCACTCCGAAGCGAGTTGCTAGAACCCTATCGAAAGCTGAGGGGGAGCCCCCTCTAACGAAATGCCCAAGCGTCACCGATCTCGTCTCTAACCCAGTCCGTTTCTCAATCTCATCCGCTAGGAACTCTCCCACGCCACCAAGTCTCACGTGACCAAACTCATCAACCCCTGATTCTTTAGATATGGCCCCAGGCGAAGTCTTCATGGTGGCGCCTTCAGCCACGACTACAACTCCAGAACCTTTGGCATCGACGGCTTTCTTCACGTGCTGGCAAACCTCGTCGAGATCGAATGGGTGCTCTGGAATGAGGACCAGATCGGCGCCAGCTGCCAAACCAGCTTGAATAGCGATCCATCCCGCGTGTCTGCCCATTACCTCCACTACTATCACTCGGTCGTGAGAAGCTGCAGTGGTTCGGATTCGATCTATCATGTCCATTGAAACATTGACCGCAGAGTCAAAGCCAAGAGTGACATCTGTCGAAGATAGGTCATTGTCGATGGTCTTCGGCACTCCGACAACCTTCAAACCTTTCGCAGCCAGTTTATGAGCTACACCTAGCGTATCTTCGCCACCTATTGCTACTAGAGCATCTATGCCAAGCTTCTTCACATTCGCAAGAACCTTCTCTGCGTCAGCAGGATTCTTCAGAGGATTAGTCCTAGAAGTCTTTAGAATAGTCCCACCAGTATCAAGAATTTCAAGAACATCCGTGTAAGACAACGGAACAGCATCAGCATCTATCAGACCCGCCCAACCGTACTTGACCCCAATTACTTGGAAGCCACAATCCTCTGCTCGCTTGACGACAGCTCGTATTACAGCATTTAGCCCCGCACAGTCTCCTCCGCCCGTAAGAACCCCTATCTTCATTCTGAACCCTCTTTTACAATTGTGACCATATGTAGAAGTAACTATACTGCCCCTATTGCCTTTGAAACTTTATAGCCGATGCCTTGAGGGCTTCTATGGCTGGCATCGCCTTGCCCATAACGAACCTTTCCAGCGCGCCTCCAGCGGTACTGACGTATGAGATCTTGTTGAGCAACCCTACTAGCTCGAGTGCAGCAGTGGTATGTCCTCCGCCAGCAACTGAAAATGCTTTGCTATTCGCTATCGCTTCCATGATCGACGATGTTCCCTTCAGAAATTGAGGTTTCTCGTACATGCCTGCTGGACCGCTTACAAAAATGGTATTCGCTTTTGAGATTGCTTTCCGGAAGCGTTCAATAGATTTCGACCCTATGTCGCAGATCGGGTAATCGGTAGGAAGCTTGTCTATCGTAATCTCAAACCTTCTATCATCTTTGTCGATTGCGAAGTCTTCGGGTAGGAGAATTCGGTCCTTATGCTTGTCGAGAACGCTCCTCGCTGACTGGTAGAGTTCTGGAGTGCCCTCTTTCTCCAGCGCCTTCTCATTTGGACGACCTGGGTTTACTCCCTTTGCCTTCAGGAATGCTTGTGCTGTCAGGCCGACGAGAATCACTTGGCCTGCTGTTCCCTTCTCTAATAGGTTGTCCACAACCTTAATCGAGTCTGCGAACTTGGCGCCTCCGAAAATGAAGATTGAAGGTTTCAGCGGGTTGACGAGTCTACTTAGACTCGTTATTTCTGACTCCATCAATCTGCCCGCTGCCGATGGCATTACTTCTGTGAAACCGACCAGTGAACACTGGGATCTGTGGGCGGCCGAAAATGCGTCGCTGACAAAGATGTCTCCGAGAGGCGCTAGGTTGCGGATGCAACTTGTCTCTGAATGCTCCAGCGCGGTTTTCTCTTTCATCTCGTCTGGGTTGAAGCGCTGATTCTCTAGCATCAGAACCTCGCCGTTCCGCAAGCTCTTTACGGCCTCTTGAGCCTTGTCCCCGCAAACATCAGCAACAAACTTCACGTTTACACCTAGCACTTCCTCGAGTTTTCTGGAGTGTTCTTCGAGTGAGACGAAGTCCCAGTCGCCCGGTCTTCCTTGATGCGCTAGTATGACGACTCTCGCTCCTTTCCCAATCAATTCTCTTATCGTGGGAGTAGCCGCTCTAATCCTCGAGATGTCAGTGATCTTCTTAGTCCTCTCGTCGAGGGGGCAGTTTATGTCGACTCTGAGAAAAGTTGTCTTTCCTTTGAAGTCGAAGTCGTCTAGTGTAAGGAATTCCTTCGTCTGCTTCAACGTTGTTCCTTTCTTGCCATTAGCTTTAGCAAGTCAACGAGTCTGCAGGAGAAGCCCCACTCATTATCATACCAGGAAAGGACTTTGACTAGTCTTCCTCGTCCGCCGATCACATTTGTGCTTAATCCATCTGCTATCGAAGAGTGCGGGTTGCCGATTATGTCAGCTGAGACGATTGGGTCTTCTGTGTACTGCAAAATGCCTTTCAGACTCGTCTCGGACGAGTCTCTCAGTACGGCATTGACCTCTTCTTTTGTCACTTCTTTCTTGAGCAGAGCGACGAAATCGTTTATTGAGCCGTCTGGCACAGGCACTCTTAAGGCAAGGCCGTCAAGCTTTCCTTTCAGTTCAGGGATAACCTCAGCAACCGCCTTCGCAGCGCCTGTAGTGGTAGGGATTATTGATAATGCTGCTGCTCTAGCTCTTCTCAGGTCCCTATGGGGGAGATCCAAGACTCTTTGATCATTGGTGTAAGCGTGGCATGTTGTCATGAACCCTTGTTCTATACCAAACTTGTCGTTCAGCACCTTTACGATTGGCGCTAAACAGTTCGTCGTGCAGGAGGCCATTGAAATTATATTGTGCTTCTTTGGATCGTAGAGGTTCTCGTTAACTCCGATAACAATGGTCACATCGGGATTTTTTGCTGGAGCGGTAACTATCACTTTCTTCGCGCCGGCAAGCATATGCGTTGATGCGCCCTCTCTATCAGTGAATAGGCCGGTGGACTCTAGGACATATTCTACATTCATCGATTTCCAAGGAAGTTTAGCTGGGTCCTTCTCTGTCAGAACTTTTATTTCCTTCCCTCTAACGGTCATCGAAGATTCTTTGGCCTTCACGTCCTCGTTAAGGACACGGAAGACTGAGTCATATCTCAGAAGATGAACCAAGGTCTTTGAATCTGTTATGTCGTTCACTGCAACTACTTCGAACATTCTCTCGAATTCTTTGTCGTTCAAAGCTGCTCTGAAGAAGAGCCTCCCGATTCTTCCAAATCCGTTTATTGCAATTTTCACGGTCAACTGGATTCACGACCAATTAAGAGAATTTCGGGAAACATATAAGCGTTTGCGGAAACGCTACGTAAGTCTTAGATAAGGACGTCGGGAATAGTGAGAATCTATCTGGAGGAAGAATGGGTTGTCGAGGTCGTCAAGGATTAAGACGCCGCTGATTCTAGTCAACTTCAAGACATACTTAGAGGGAACAGGCGGGAACGCTCTTCGGCTTGCAAAGATTGCTGAACGCGTAAGCTCTGAAACTGGGATAAGCATAGCGGTGGCTCCGCAACTGACAGATATTAGAATGATAGCGGATCAGGTTGAAATCCCGGTTTACGCGCAACATCTGGATGCTATTGATGCTGGCGCGTACACTGGGCATGTTCTGGCAGAAGCCGTGAAGGAGGCAGGCGCCGTTGGGACATTAATTAATCACTCGGAAAGAAGGCTGAAACTTTCTGAGATAGATGAAGTTGTTAGAAGATCTAGATCTGCAGGACTCCTATCGGTGGTTTGTACGAACACGGCGGCTGTGAGCGCGGCCTCTGCAGCGCTTGCTCCGAATATGGTGGCGATTGAACCTCCAGAACTGATAGGGACGGGAATCGCTGTTTCAAAGGCGAGACCTGAGATCGTAACTGATACTGTTTCCTTGATAAAGAAGATTGCCCCAAAGGTGATCGTGTTATGCGGGGCGGGCATAACTATCGGGGAGGATGTCAAAGCAGCCTTGAAGCTTGGAACAGAAGGAGTACTACTCGCGAGCGGAGTTGTTAAAGCGAAAGACCAAAGGAAAGCGCTGATGGACATCGCGACTGCAGCGGTAGAGAAGTAGCAACCTCATTCTATATTGAACTTGGATTTGAGACCTAGCGTTGTTCCTATCGCTCCGTGGCATTCGAAGCTAAGAATCGAACCGGTCAAAGATGAAAACAATTTATACGCGGTTTGTCTAGTTCGCTCTGGAATATGCGCGCCTACTGAGGTATCAGCGCGGTAAGCTCAGACAGATTTGATTCAGACGATGTCAGGCGACAGTGGATGTATACGATCTGCATAATCGGCTCTAAGAATGTGGGAAAGACTTACCTTGCGGAGCAATTGATTAAGAGATTTACCCGCGAAGGCATTAGAGTCGCGGCAGTCAAATCCAGTCGTCATCCACTCGACGTACCTCACACCGACACGGAACGTTTGGCCAAAGCAGGAGCTCGACTTGTGCTCTTCGGATCTTCTAAGGAGACCGCTCTATTCATCAAATCTAGAGTAGACACAAGAAGACTGTTTAACAAGGTTGGAACGGATTTCGAGGTCCTTTTAGTTGAGGGCATGAAGCGCTCCGAGTATCCGAAGATCCTCTTAGCCGAGGATTCCGGAGACCTTAAGATTGATGTGGATCCACGTACCGTCGAAATGGTCATTTGCCCGCAAGAACTTCGATCTGAGGCCGAGAGGAAGTTTCCTTCAGCAGTTCTGCGAGAGAGGAACGAAATAGATAGAATCTATTCCACATTGAAAAAGAAGTACATTCAACAGTATGTGAGAGAACTGCCGGAGAAGGACTGCGGCGCATGCGGTTATAAGACGTGCGCGGCGTATGGAAGAGCCATTTTGAAAGGTAAAACGAAACTGGGAAGATGCACGGTGAACGGATGGGATGTGAAGGTGTATGTAGACGATAGCATCGTAAAGCTTTCACCGTATCCGGAATCGGTTGCACAACAGATGATTGGAGCCTTTCTATCTACACTGCACGGGGTTCGTAAAGGCTACAGAAAGGTCGAAATCTACCTCGATCGCCGTCGACGTTGAAGCTCATAGGAGATTGGTGGCTCTTTTCAGATCCGATGCTGTGTAGCCAAACGGGGCGAGAATCGTTGCTGCTGATGAGAAGAGAAGCTCAAGGTATCTGTCAACATCGTATGGAGTACGTTCGTCTACGAGTTCCGCTGCCAAAACCCTGTTCTTGCTAAACTTGTTCTCGCTGTTGATTATGATGAAACTGATAGATTGACCAGCTCTAACCTCAACTTCTTCTTTTACAAGCTGCTTCGCAGCAATCGCTTGAAGAACTTCATGCCGATATTCGTGAACCTCTCTTGAAAGATGCCTTTCGATAAATAGATCTTCAAGCTCTATCCGCCTTGACTTCAAAGCTTGAACATATTTCTTCAAAACATCTATCGACTCAGGCATGCGACTATAGAAATCGCTGGAATCTTCTCCCTTCGCAAGAACCGTTAGCATCTCTTCGATACATTTCCGTACGACTTCCGGTATGTCATGCCTCCTCGTGGCGATACCCCTAGCCTTAACCCTGCCGTCCATAAACACGCCGTAATATCTAGTCAATACCGGCAGATTCCTTCGAGCCTCTGAAGGCAAAAATACTATCCAGCGATATACGCCTTCAAACGAGATAGGAAGCTCTGTCTCTCTGTAAATTTCATCTCTCAGTTCAATGAAGTCGTTCTCAGTTGCGCCTCTCTTCTTGAGCCAGAGGGAATCGACTATTCCATGAACAAGTTCGAATCCCCGTTCTTCAGCTAAACGAGCAGCCTTCAAGAGTGTTTGACGAGCGAAAGCACAAGTCGCTATGTGAGCGTCTATCTTACCGAATCTCGCGTTCTTAAATCCTAGGTAGCCGAATGCGCATACCAAGATCCACTTAAGCGCCGCTCGCCTCTTCTCGTAGAGCGATCGAAGTGATGGATCGCTTACTCTTCCTTCCAATTCCTTATATTTCGTCCTCTTCTTTAGGAGAAGCTCAATACTCCTCGGAACTATCCCTTTCCGCTTCTCACAGATGTTATAATTCAGTTCTGGAACGCGTTCCGTAGAGTCTGGGCAGCACTTGCATCTCACTGTCTCCGCGCTCAGGTTCTTCTTCAGCATCAACATAGGGTAGAGGCTTGTGAAGTCAAGTTCACAAACTCTATCGTGTATACCTACCTTCGGTTCATGATAGAAGCCTCCTCTATCCGCGATAAGCAGTTCTCTAGCCGTCTTCAAGTCTTCTGGATCAGCTTTCACCCAAGGGATTAGGATATCGTCTCTGACAGCGTGATAGAGCTGAGCGGATGTCATACTGGTTCCAATAGTTGTATTCGAAACCCTTTGTACTGGAATTCTGCATATTCGCGCAACCTCTATGAGGCCTTGGAGGCCGCAATCGCAGTAGAGCAAGGAATTCTCCATGTCTATGTGTATCCGACCGAGCAGTCTAGTCGGTAAAGGTCGGTAATGCACCATACCATAGCTTACATACGATGTGCCCTTTCCATTCGAGACTCTTAGAGGAGATCCCTCCCGCCCTATAATCAGTTTTTCAGAAAATTCGTTTTGAACAGCTCTTCTTGCCAAGTATGGAAATAGGAACTCGTCACCGTTTGGCGTATAAATTATATCTGGATCTAGTTGTCGAATCAATTTGACAAGCGTCATTAATTTATCGAGTTCATCTCCTGAATAGATTCGAATCGACTCGCCGCCGAAGTTGATATTTACCTCTTTGATCTCGTCAGTGAACTTTGGGATTCTCTCAGTTGCGACTTTTACTTCTAACGTTAGCTCTTTCAACGGCGGCATCTTGTATTCCACTTCCTCTTGGCTATCGAGCAGACACCATTCTAATCCATTAGATCTCTGAGCTGCATGGACAAAGGCGAAGGGGAAGATGTCTTTCTCATATAGGTACATTTGACTTGGCTTCACATCCACATTATACAGCCTGAACCTCTTGTACCCGCCGTAGACCAATATCTTCTCAGCGAGTTCCTGCGCCTCTCTTGAATTTGAAACTGGAATCTTCAGAACTGTAGATTTTCTAGGGTCTTCAGGTCTAACGTATTTCTTCTCTAGAGCAACTCCATCGGTAGCAATCTGTTTCGCTAGATCGATAAGGTCGCTATGATTGCCAGAGACGTAGATACTGTACCGCCACCTATCGACCAAGCGGGTAGTGTCGCCCTTCTCCGTCTTAATCCAAATTACCATTCCATCCTCTTTGGGGTAGAGATCCAGAATCCAACCTTCAACGCTCTGAACGCACTCCTTCGAGAAGGCTGTTGACTTTGGCAATAAAGTTCCCTTAAAGTCTCAATGAGGAAACTAAAGTGATCAGCGCACTAACAGAATGCTTCTCTAGAATTGCTGTTGTTAAATCGCCGTAGTCTTCAAGCTTAGCTATAATATCGCTATGGTATGCGATCTGCTTGAAGAATGATTTTTTATGGAAATATCTATCGTTCAGGCTAGTTACGATAGCCACTATCTTCTTCTCCTTAATCGTAGTGACAAGCGAATTCAATGCAACTTTGAAGAAGATTGACGACTGTTTCCCGGCTACATCAGGATAAGAGTATGGTTCGAGGATATTGGAGATAACAGCTAGCTTGATTTTCAATCTGTCTATCCATGGCTTAAGATTGTTCGCGATTAGAGAGGTGAGTTGGTGATATGTGAAAGCTCGAGAGACGAAAATATTCTCCAGAACCTTATCGCTGTCAAGGGAGAGCTGCTCCGCGTATTCAGCTACTAAGCATGGGTCGAAGGTATTGCCGCCATCTATGAATATCGCTTTAGACTCGAGTCCGCCTTCTGCCAGCGCTAATTGAGCCTGAACGCATAGCAATTCGGATAGAGCAAGACAATACTGAGTGCCATGTAAGAATACAAGATGCCCGAGGTTTAACTTCCCAAATAGGGAGTCGAACACCTCGTCTCCAAAAGATACTCCTTCAAGGCGGCTGAGTAAGTCAGCTCTGGAATAATTTAATGGAAGCAAATTTGCTTGCACAAGCTACGGATTGGTAAGTTGAACTAAAGAGAAAGAGAGATAACCAAAACTACTTTTGATACGATAGCATAGCCATAGTCTGATATACCTACTAAAATTACATAATACCTAGATAATTCTAAGGAGGTGAGTCGGATGGCTAGATTTTTGGTATTGTGGCGTAGGAATCCGGTAGCACCATGGCCTACAGACCCCGTGGAATCTTCAAAGCTCCAAGAGAGGATCTGGGCGGGTATAGACAATCTCATGAAGAAGGGCGAAGTGAAGGAGTTCGGTTTCTTCTTACATGGAATATCAGGGTATGCTATCGGCGAAGGTGACGGTGCAACTGTCTTCAAGGACGTTAGTATGTTCGTGCCTTACTATGAATCCGAGGTACATGAGATAATAGACTACGAGAAAGGCAAGGAAATCGTGAGGGCACTTATGAAAGCCCTTGCAGAAGCAGCAAAGAAGTAGTTGCTCTTGGGCACTATTCTCGCGATGGGAAACAAATCACAACAGTAACACCTAATAAGAATGAGAAGTATGGAAGCCCTGCCACTAGAATAGTCAAGAAATGCGCGAAGTGTGATAGCATGCCTTTCTGTATGAAATGTGGAGAAGAGCTTCCTGAAGGCGCCGAGTTCTGTCGTAAGTGCGGTACGCAGGTCGCTGGCGTGTCTAAACCCGAAAAGAAGGATTACTCAAACATCGGGGGCACACTTATAATGGTCGGAGGCGTCTTGAACATAGTTTTGCCTCTCCTCTCTGCAACATTCGCTCTACTCTTCTGGGGAACTATGATACGAAGGTTCGTAGAGATCCCTGAAATATGGATCAGATGGGGGGCGGAGCCTTGGGTTTCGAGACTATTTCCTGAGGCCTTCAGATTGGCCATGGGACTAGCGATCGCTGGAGCGGTTGTCTCAATAGTCTTGGGAATTCTTGCCATCTACTCTTACAAGAGGGTGAAAGGCGGAGACATTAAGAACGGCGGTCTAATCGCCATCATACTGGGTGTGATAATGATAGCAACAGCGAGCTGGTTGCCTGGAGTCATAACCCTGCTTGGAGGAATACTCTGCTACACATCAAAATGACCCTGAGAAGTGGAGATCTGCAAAGAAAAAGGGTTTGAAATATGTAATAGGATGCGGGAAAAAGGCAAGTGTTTCGAAAAATGTCAAAGGAAAATGAGATTTTAGATGAACTGAGGCGAATCAGAGAGTTGCTTGAGCCCAAGCCAGCTCCACCTCCAAAGAAGGGTTTGTGGAATGAATTCATGGACTTTCTTTCAAAATACAAGGTCATGGGTCTCGCTGTCGCTTTCATCATGGGCATTTATCTCGGTGCCTTGACAAAAGCACTAGTTGACGACCTAATGATGCCGATAGTTTCTCTCGCGGTGCCCGGCGTCGAATGGGAAAACATCGTGGCCGGACCATTCCGTGTGGGACATTTCGTCGGTTCTTTGATAACCTTTCTCATAGTGGCCTTCGTAATCTTTGTTCTGGTGAAGCTCACAAAGAAATGGGGCGTAGAATAGCCTGAGAGAATTATCGTGATTCCTCTGGCAGACGGAAGATATAGTAGAAAGCACATTCGGGATATCGAAACTTTAAGAAAAACGTTTGAGCACCCTTCGACAGAACGTGAACTTATTTCCAAGGCCGAGAGCTAGTGTGATTTAGCAGCAGCAGTTTCGTCCAGCAAATTGTTCGCATAAGAAGACTCGGACAGTTATTAATTAGTCTTAGGTTGTTGCTTTTGATCAATTCTGCTTCATGAGGTTTTCGATCTGAATTAGTTGTCTCCTAGGAGAAGACAAAGGGGAAAATATATCTTCATCCAGCATCCGAACAGCTGATTCGACATACGCAAGTCTTCTTTATCAATGATTGACGTAGAAAGTCAATATCGGGTTTTGAACTATCAGATCTAAAGGGAGGTTCTAGGGAATTTCTCTCCTAACGCGTAGGAAGCAATTACTTCGTGCGCTCGCCAAGCGACACACCATCGCTGACATCTCAAAAGCGTAAATCAGGAAGGAATTGTATAGGGCAAATTCAAACGTCAACTATGACAGGATACGCGAGAAGAGCAAGCTGGAACACATACAAAGGGATGATCGAAGCTAAGAAAATCCGGGTTTTAGAAAAATTTAATTCCCCGGGTTTTGGAGGTCGGGAACTACTGAGGTGGTATGAGAACTAACAATAATCAGAAACATAGACACAACTCTTTGTGGGTCTCTCTTGCGGGAGCTTTCACCCTCTATTAGGAGGTTTCGAAGGAGATACGGTAGATTCAGAGCTCCATCACTCCAGGAATAGAGAGGAACGAAGACTGAGATCATGGGAAGCTTGGACAAAAACTGCTTATTTTGTAAAGTGTCATAATAACCTTAATACAACCGCAGACCCTATACTAGACCAGAGAGGTAGTTTACGATGCCATTTATTGGCCCTTGGGAGATAGCTCTAATCCTAGTGATCGTTCTGATACTGTTCGGCCCAAAGAAGTTGCCTGAGCTCGCACGTTCCATTGGAGATGCTTTGAGACAGTATAGAAAAGCGCAGGAAGGCGTCCTCGAAGAACCTCCGAAGCCGCAGACAGGAAAGAGTGAGAAGGAGCTGCTGATAGAGAC
>Ga0315306_10000403_pt1 | contig 20820 bp, 18 predicted proteins | sample TDP1_MG_FD_203803 | JGI IMG/M metagenome (GOLD analysis project Ga0315306, IMG submission 203803) | Freshwater sediment microbial communities from Lake Towuti, South Sulawesi, Indonesia - TDP1 | ecosystem: Environmental > Aquatic > Freshwater > Lake > Sediment | place: Indonesia: South Sulawesi... | reverse complement strand
GGAAGAACACGCTTGTCACGTAGATTAGTGGAGTAGCCGCGACGATGGCGCTTACCACGGTAAACAACCGAGGAACACTAGACCTTCTCCCACTGAGTTTTTCCCAGCCCAGTACGAGTTCTAGGAAGAGTAGCCATAAGAAGATTAGTTGTGGTGCTCGCCCCTTCCAAACAGACTCAAACGGATGCGGATCGAGGAGATAGAGTGTAGAGATACCTAGAACGAAGAAGAAGGGGATTATTAGTTTTCTCCAGGCTTGACGTATCCTGTTTAGCAGTGAAAGGTCTACTAAAGATTCTCTCATACTCCCATGTTTCCTTAAGTAGGAAATATCGTTTTTCTCTGCATGCTTTCCAAAAGACTGTCTATTATGCTTCATCAATGAATTTACTTGGCTTAGGTATCTCAGGCGCCAACCCACGCCTCTCCCTTATATCCTTTACAACCTCTAACGCAATGTTCTCAGGCACCTTCGCCCAATGGTCAAATTGGGTTTGCCAGAAGGCATGACCTGAGGTTGCTGATCTCATCTCGGCAGAGAGGCCGAATGTCTCCGCCACGGGAATGTATCCGGTGATCATGGTTATAGGGCCCTTCTGTTCTGAGGATACGATTCTGCCGCGTTTCCGGTTGATCATGCCTGTTACTTCTCCGACCCACTGTGCGGGTACGGATACGCCGATCTTGTATACTGGTTCTAGGAGGGCTGGTTTTGCTGTGAGGAATGAGCCCAGGAAGGCTCTACGCGTGGCTGGCATGACCTGCGCTGGACCACGGTGTACCGGGTCTTCATGTAGCTTGGCGTCCATCAGTTTCACTTTTAAGCCTCGCATGGGTTCTTCACAGAGCGGTCCGTTTTGACAAGCCCATCTAAATCCTGCGATTATCATGTCTCTTACTTCTCGAAGGTACTGTATTCCCTTTGTCAAGTCGATCAAAATGTTTTTATGCTCCTCGATCGTCCAGACATTTTTCGCTTCGTCTGTGGGCCATTCAGCCTTTTTGCGTAATATCATGCCCACCTGTTTTCGACCCATATATTCGTCTATCTCCCCTTCCTCGATCATGTCTAGGACCGATTGTCCAAGCGGCTCTACCTGTATCCAGAATCGATTGTGCTTATTCGGGCTCTTCGCCATCGCCACAACGCCTTCGCCCGCGACGCTCTCACGATAGACGACTATTGGACGAGACGTAAGAACTTCTAATCCTCCTCCATATTGGCTGAGGAATTTGCAGGCGATCTCTAGGTGGAGTTCTCCCATCCCGCTGAGTAGGTATTCGCCTGTCTCCTTACTTATCGTGGTCACGAGGTTTGGGTCTTCGATAGAGAGGCGATGCATTAGGTCAACGAGGCGGGGTAGCTCTTTCGGGTGTTTTGGCTCTAGAGCTATGGTTACGACTGGTTCAGAAACGTATTTTATGCGTTCAAAGGGGACCATGACATCTTTGTGAGTTACATCTATGAGTGTTTCACCGGCTCTTGCCAAATCAAGCCCGAGTAGTGCCGCTATATTTCCCGCGACGATGCCGTCCACAACCTCTCTAAACGCAGCCATGTACATAGAAACCTGCTGAACCCGATAGTCCTTCCTTACGCCGACGAGGTAGACCTGATCACCCTCCTGTATCGACCCTGAGAACATTCTTCCTGTGGCAACTAGTCCAGCATGCGGATCCATCTGAGCTGATGTTAGGCATATGACAGTGGGTCCGTTGTCATCGCAGTTCAGCATCGCCTGTCCTATTTCAGATTTCACATCGCCCCTCCAGATTTTTGGAACTCTGTATTTCTGGGCTTCTATGGGGTTTGGCAGATTTTTGACAACCATACCTAGTATGGCGTTGTGGAGGGGGAGTGTTTTTTGGAGCTCCTGCCATCGTTCCGTCTTGTAAGCCTCTACGATGTCGCTGAACTTTATCTCCTTGTTTTTGGCGATTTCCACGGTAAAACCCCATTTGTGGAGCGCAGAGCCGAAGGCAACTGTTCCTTTGGCTGCGTCCACCTTCCACTTCTCTTTGTATTCTGGCTCTCCATATATATCGATCAGATTGTTGAAGTCGCGGATTATTCTGTAGAGCTTGCTTTGGACCTCGTCTGGACTGAGCTTTAATTCCTTGATCAATCGGTCAACCTTGTTAATGAACAGAACAGGCCTAACCCTCTCCTCCAGCGCCTGTCGTGTCACGGTTTCTGTCTGAACCATAACCTCTTCGACTGCATCCACAACTACGACAACGCCGTCGAGAGCTCTTAGTGCACGTGTGACTTTACCGGTGAAATCTACGTGTCCAGGTGTGTCTATGAGATTGACAACGTATGGCCTACCCTCGATTTCATGCAGGAGAGAGATGTTGGCTGTTTTTATAGTGATGCCGCGCTTCTGCTCCTCCTCAAGATAATCGAGAGCCCTGGCCTCACCCGCTATCTTCGGCGAAAGGAGTCCAGCCTCGGCCAGCAGAGAGTCTGTCATGGTTGTCTTGCCGTGATCGATGTGGGCGATTATGCCGATGTCTCGAATATCCTCTTTACTACGCATCAGCTTCAGGATATCGCTTGTCTGTCGGAACCTGGGCACCAGACTCCCTCCGCTGGATGAACTAGCATTGCTAATGAAGGCTGACCTATTAACCTTACGAAGCCTTTGGACACCCCTTAGTGCGTGCCCTTATTATGACGCATGCCCTAATGAAAATGAACTATGTTCTAGCTACACTCATTAGTTTTAAGGATCTTCTCGGAATTCGTCATCAAAAGGACCTACTCCTGAGAGAGCTGCTGAGAGTTCACTTCATAACAAAATGCGATCAACATCACTAATGGACCGCAACTGAATCTCTCTTTTCATCTTTGGTAGAGCCGTCTTAATGTCGTCGACGATCTGTTGGACGCCTTGCATCATTTCACCTCGGGTCTCTTCTCCTACATCAAAGAAAGCAAACATCCACGCGCATAGGATTTTGAATCTGAATCGAGAAATGCTAATTCATATATTCCATGAGTGTTTTAGCCTTTAGGCATTAGAGAATCTCGACCTTCGTGTGTGAGTGAAAAAGGAAGTCGATTAGATGGTCGAATCTGTTGTTGAGTCTTCAACCAGAGTCCTTGTAGACCTAAGCGCGCTCAACAACAGATTATGAAGGAGAGAAAAGGAATTGAAGAAATTGCTTACCATCAAAAGGGGTATTCTCATCTCTGGGATTTTTGTGGTGATTGCTTTCGCAGCCCTTTCTACGATTGTGCAGAATGTTAGCCAGGGGTCTCTCAACCCGTTCTCAGTTGATCAAGTCAGTTCTGAAGTTAAGCCTACCGTAAGTGAATTGGCTAAAGGAACACCCATGCCCATCGACTTTGTAAATGATCTGCCAGCAAAGATGGAATTATCCTTTTCTGCCACCCCAGTTTTAGGTCGAGTGGTTGCGCTCAGCCTACTTGTTGAGCCTAAAGTTGATGCTAAGAATACTGGAATATGCATACTTCTGCCTGAGGGGTTTTCGCTTGTGAGTGGAAATCTCTGGTGGAGGGGAGATGTATCTGAGAACATAATGGTACAAATGGATGTCTTCGTGAGAGCAGAGAGTATTGGAAGCTGGCGTTTAGAGGCGGTCGCCATTAGTGAGCCTTCTGACGGTTATCCTAGAGTTTGTTCAACACACCGTTATGTGTCAGTCACCGACACAGAAACAACAGTTTCTTCCTTTACGTCAGAAGACATGACACAGATGGAAGCGATGAAGCTTGACACAAAAAACAGCCCATACAATGACCCCGTGACACCGCTGTCCCCGGGGACAGTTACGGTCTACGGATACTGGTATTACGAAGACGAAGACTACAACTTGAAGCCAGCGCGCTATGCAAGGGTTGAACTTTGGGACGATGACTTTCCTGTTGACGTACTTCTTGCGACGACGTATGTTCAGAGCAATGGCTACTACCAGTTTTCTGCAATAACTAACGATGATGGCCCGGGCGAAGATGGTTACGATGTTTATGTGAAACTGTTTTGCGATAGTCATCAATATCAAATAGTCTATGTCACAGATGGAATCAATACCTACTGGGGTCAAACCACCAAACATGACAACGTATCCGATGGTTATTACAATATGGGCAGTTGGAAAATAACCGGAAGCGGGAGAGAATGCTGGGGTCTCTATGACAATGTTGTTGATGGGTACTGGTGGCTTCGAAACAGAGTAAGCTGGTACAGGTCCAAAATTCTTGTTCGTTGGCCCTACGAAACATGGCCCCACTGCCACGGCAACACAATAGACATACCATCAGGCTGGGAATGGCAGAGGATGACGACCCTACACGAATACGCTCACTGCATACACTACGCAGCTCGTGGAGGAAGTTGGCCGCCAGGAACTGGTCCCAGTCCCCACTACATTTACAGCGAATCCAGCGGGGGATTTGCAATCACTGAAGGCTGGGCCGAGTTCATGCAATGTGCGGTTGACAACCGCGGAGACTACGGCTTTGGAACAAATGAAACTATTGAATCTAATACTTGGGCAGACCGCATTGACAGCGGAGATTGGGACGGCAACATAGTGGAAGGTGCGGTTGCAAGCATCTTCTGGGACATATTCGATGGGACCTCAAGCATAGATGAGGATTTGGGCGACTACGTAAACCAGGAGTTCAGTAAACTTTGGACGGTGTTCCTAAACGACGATCCCAACGATATGGAAACCTATTTCCGGAATGGTTGGGAGTCTAGGTATGGCGTCGACTTCAGCATGTGGGCCATATACTATGGAAGCAGAATCAATAAGGACACAACTCCTCCGTCGGCGCCTATCATATCTTCCACAACTCATCCAGACGAGAATAAATGGTATCCCAATAATGATCCTACGTTCAATTGGACCGCTCCGTCAGACCTGTCTGGAATTGCGGGTTACAGCTACCTAATAGACCAGTCCTCTTTAACCGTTCCAGACACAACAGTCGATACCACTGAAAACTCTGAATCCTATGCTAACCTAGCCGATGGAACATGGTACTTCCACGTTAGAGCAAAAGACAATGCTGGTAGTTGGGGGTCAACAGACCACTACGCAGTGAAGATCGACACAACACCACCCGTCGCGCAGATCACAAATCCAAACATCTCGTCACCCATCTACAAGCGTTCAGGAACAACCCTGACAGCAAACTACACCTACACAGAACTCAATCCAAAGAACTCAACCATTAAGGTCTACAACGCCACACAAACTATAGGAGAAACAGTTCTCACCGACCCAGTTCCAGGCGTAGACGTGACGAGGAACGACCCAGTCAACATCGTGGCGTGGGCCGCAGAAGGAGCATACAATGTCACCGTAATCATCTATGACCTAGCCGACCAAGATGGAGAGGACACCCAAACAAACACACTCATCATAGACAATGTATTACCGACGGTTGACATCACCTACCCCAGCGAAGGGGCAAATGTAGTAATCTCTCTAACCGTATGGGTGAACGGAACAGTAACCGAACTGAATAAAGGTGATTTAGAACCAGCAATTAACGACACACGGTTCGACCTAGCCCATTGGGACTCTGCCACAGGCTCCTTCGCCTACCTAAACAATACAAACATCCCAGAAGGCGCCACCTCTGTCAAAGTCAACTTCACAGACCTAGCGGGAAACACGGACCTGGACACCGTGACGTTTACTTTAGTGCCTCCACCGCCAGAGCTACAGCCTGAAGGAGGCACAAGCTGGTATTGGGTTGATGACTCAACAATCACTTCCATTGTAGAAGGGGATGTTGATTCTGATGGTTCACCCGAGATCGTAACAGGTGGATACTACTACGATGGCACACGTAAAGTTGCCCAAGTGGCTGTCTGGAACGGTTCAACACTAGAACTAGAAGGCGTAACCACTTGGTACTGGACTGGCAACACAACAATCACTTCTGTCGCCATCGGAGACCTCGATGGAGACAGCGAAGTGGAAATCGTTACTTCAGGCTGCTACCACGACGGCGTCCGCAAGGTCGCCCAGCTAGCAATGTGGGACGGAGCAACGCTTTCGTTCGAGAATGCTACAGTATGGTCCTGGGTTGGCGACACCAACATCAATTCTGTGGCGATAGCAGATATTGACCACGATGGCACAACCGAAATCATAACGGCTGGACATTACGATGATGGCACCCGTGATGTTGCCCAACTCGCAGTGTGGGAGGGACAAACACTCTCCCTTGAAAGAATAACGGTCTGGTACTGGGTTGGCAACACGACTATAACTTCCGTTGCCACCGGAGACGTTGACGGAGACACCCTCAACGAAATTGTTACAGGCGGATACTACTATGATGGTGCTCGTGAAGTTGCTCAGTTGGCTGTTTGGAACGGTTCAACACTAGAACTAGAAGGAGTAGCCGCTTGGTATTGGGTTGGCGACACGCGCATAAACTCCGTCGCAGTTGGGGACGTCGATGGCGACGGCTCCACTGAAATCGTCACAGGCGGATACTACTACAGCGACGTCAAAACCGCCCAGCTCGCAACCTGGCATGGAATACCCCTGTCCCTAGAGAATGCTACCGTGTGGTCTTGGACTGATGACACCAACATCAATTCGGTTGCCATAGGAGACGTTGACGGAGACGGCTCAGTTGAAATCGTCACAGGCGGAAGCTACAATGACGGCGCATATGACTCGGCTCAATTGATTGTTTGGGGCGGGTCTGACTTAACTTTGGAAACATTTGCTGCCTGGCGTTGGGTTAGTGACACTCGTATAAACTCCGTGGCCGTTGGGGATGTCGACGGAGACAGTATTATCGAGACTGTAACGGGGGGTAACCATAATGATAACACCCGCACCGTTGCACAATTGACGATTTGGATTGTTACAAGCGGCTGAACATAGGCTGACCGCAATTTACCGTCTTATTTACTTTATGATAGTGGGTTCTTTTGACTCTTCGGGGCTTCTAGGCTAAAGCACGCGCATGAAAGCTAGCTCCATTTCTCCAAGAATTTCTCCGCTTTTTTCTTTGTGGCATTCCTAGTGTTATTCAGCTGCCTTCTTGTAAATGAGATTACATCGTTCTTGTTTTCTATTTGGTCAAAATACATGTCAAGAGCTAAGATAGCTTTTCCCAGTAGAATGTTTTTGCATTCTTGAGTGAGACGAGGTGTTGGGGGAATATCTTCTAGCTCTAAGAGTCGACTCGTTATTTTTTGAGTGAGATGTGGTTTTGCTTTAGCAATCTTTCCCGAATTATCGACAACGTGGCCAGCAGTAATCATACTCTCAGCTGAAAGAAAACTATAATATTTCTTGAAGATTTCTTCAAACCTATTCTTTGAATCAACCGATGTCAGATTCCCGATAACATCTATTGCTATCCATTTAAGAATATTATTCTGGCTGTCAAGGAGATCTATGAAGAAATCCATTTGGGAATACAATATTCCGGGATTCTTTTCACTTATGATCCTTAGCGTTTTTGCAGACTTCAATTTTGTTCTCGGGTTTCCCGAGGATATTCCACTGAAGATCTCAGGAAGCAAAGCTGGGTCCTCTACCACACTTTTCGCAATATCTTCTGCTTTGATCTCTTTCTTCCGAAGTTTTTCCAGTATCTCAGTTCTTTCCACGAGGGAGTCCCTCATATTCAAAAGAACCCAATGCATTCCATTTAAGCATTCTCAACAAACAGCGTGCTCTCCCTGTGTAAGAAACCTCCGTCTCTCGTGCATATGCAAATACATATACTGCTATACTTCCTTTGGTCTACGAGACATGCGCGTAAGCCTTATTAGGTCCCATGAAGGGACTGCCCTTATGTATAGATGGATAGCAGTAGGTTGCGCAGTTGGATTTGGATTGGGGCTCATTTTCACCAGCATGATATTCGAGATGGCACTCTCACCCTACGGCAGCCCGGTAACCATAGAAAACAGAGAAGAGTGGGATTGGAACGCACAAACCAACACCTGGAAGTTCATAGGAATCATGTGGATTCTAGCAGGATTGGTCGCTCTCTACCTAGTTTACAGAGACCAAGCAAAAGCCAAATCCTCTTCCAACCCCGAAAAAGACAGTGAAAACACACTTGTGGAAATAGCCAGAGAACCATCAGACGGAGAAACGTTCTACTTCAAACAACGCGAAACAATCATAACCATAAAATCCTTCAAAAACCTCGTGAAAGTGGCAAACGTACTCAAGAAACCAATTCTCGCTTATGAAAATGCCTCAAATCTCCAAAAAAGCAAGCCTACCCACACCTTCTACGTAATTGACAACAACACAAAATACGAATATACAACCACAACTCCACCAAACCATAAACCCCCTCATCGCACGCGTAGCAAACCAACCAAAAATAGTGAAAAGAAACTACTTCGTGCGCATCATCTTTCAAACGAAATCTCAAGTTCCACAAATTGAGTTACAAGATATGCGAAAGCTAATACCTCATCTTTAACGTGTAATACAGCTGAAATGTGCACCTTACAATTTTCATCGATATAATCTTCAAAGTTACTTGTCCAAGTCGCTGATTTCGTCAAATTCTCTCCAGTGAACCAAACCGCTGTGTCAAGATTGTCAAATTCAGCCCATCCACTGTCTGTATAATACCATAACTCCATACAATCACAGTTTTGTGGCTCTATTATTCCGCCAGTCCAAGTGAACGTAATACTTGTCAAACTCTTAATTGCATAGGGACTTAAGTCGAAAACAAAATGCATACCGTCCCAATCATTTTGAGTAGGTGACATGTAAACAAATTTGATTAGATTATTTTCACGTACCTTTGTATATTCAGAAGGTCCAAACTCTTCAAGAGTATCTGTTAGTGCATTCATCTTGTCATTCGCATCATTATTCTTATAAGCACAGAACTCGGCGGTTACTGTTGATTTTTTGGGATGACTATTATAAAAAGAGTAAACACCAACTACACCGACGATTACTATTGTCAGAGATAACAAGGTAAATACTAATGCTTTATAGCGACTCAACTTTGTTTTAACCCTCAAACCTTTCACCTCTTACCTTTTATCCCGAAATAAGACACAACTAAACCTAAGATTGCAGAAGTCATTCTGTAAATAGTTTGAAGGCTGAAATTGTACGTGCAGTTGGTGGTCCAGAATCAAAGTTCAGCACGATATTCAACTCTTCACATTTTCTCCAAGAACAATGACCTTTCGTATAGTCTTGTTAGCCTGCAATTTTGTATATCTTGATATTCCTGCTTCCCGAGACGTATTCTATGGCGCCTTTTCGTTCTAACTGCTCAAGGAGGTCTTTTGCAACGCTTAGACGTAGGTCCAGCCGTGAAGCCACTGCGTATGGCGTGATAGCCTTCATCTTCTTTATTTGGCTGAGAGCGTTCTCGCTCTCTGGCGGAACTATTCCACCAAGATGCTTATCAGCTGCAGATCTTGGGGAACTGCTTGTCTTTGATGTTTTCGTCTTGCTTTGAGACTTTTCCATCTTTCTGAGGGTCTGCTTCTTCTTTCCGCCGCCCATTTGTTCTCTCCAAAGTTTGAAGGAGCATCGTTGCTTATAGGATTTCCTATACCCACGCCTATGAGATCACGCTGCCACGCTGATTTCTGCTTTGTGTTTTCTTCGCCACTCATCTAAAGGAATAGAAAGTTCTTCTTCGATTGTCGCTCTATGGATGGAGTTCATGGTGCAGAACGGGATTATTCTTCCGTCTGGCACAGCGTAGTGTATGACGCATCGCTGCACCCTCTCAAGGTCGAAGTTGTACGGGTCCATGAAATGCATAGCTGAGATCAACAACATCTTCCTGTGCAGTTCACCCAAAGATTCGTAGCTTCCCGTTCTTATAATCGGCCACAGAAACTTTCTCAGCATACTAAACTTTATGTGGCGTAATGCTCCCATCAGCTGCAACCTGGCTCTCGTTCTGTGGCCCTTTGAGGCTTCCTCGCAGACTTCATTCATTGATTCAACGAACTTTTCGACGTTGCCATAATGGGTTATCGGAACCATCTCTCCATCTTCAATGAAGACGTACGTCGCCATTCCACAATGTGGGTGCGCCGTGAATTCCACATATCTCTTTTCTTTCAATGCGCCTATAGCCTTAGAGATAGGGACAACTGTGGGAACTGGATAGAAATCGGAGACCTTTATCTTTCCATCCGTCTGCTCCTCAACGGCTTTCATAAAGTCCGGTATCGTTATGCGCATCTTTTCTCTTTCCCGCTCTGGCAGTCTGCCGCAGAGGGAGACTGGTTGAACGTTGACGCATCGGATCACATCGAAGTTTTCGGCTGCGAATCGAATTATGTCTCCGAGTTGATGGTCGTTGACTCCTTTAATTAGTGTTACCACCAGCACTAGGCTTTGTAATCCCGCTTCGCGCCAGTTCTCGATGACTTTCATCTTAGTTTTTAGCAGGTCTTTTCCCCGCGTAAATTCGTAAATCTCTGGGGTTAAGCCGTCGAACTGGAGGTACAGTGTGCTTATCCCTGCTTCTCTTAATCCTTCACAATACTCCACGCTTTGTGCTAGTCGGATACCGTTTGTGTTGACCTCCAAATGGCGGAAGCCCAACTCCTTGGCAGCCCCTATCAGCTCAAACAGGTCTTTCCGCAAAGTAGGTTCTCCCCCAGAGAACTGTAGAGCCGTCGCGGGTACGGGCTCGTTACGTCTCAGATTCTCCAGCATGGCTATGATCTCTTCCTTAGATGGCTCATAGACATATCCCACTGTGGCAGCGTTGGCGAAGCAGACTGGGCATTTGAGGTTGCACCTGTTGGTCACGTCGATTATTGCTAGGCAGGTGTGGGATCGGTGTTGGGGGCAGATTCCACAGTCGAGGGGACAGTCTTTCTCTGTTTTTGTGCGTGGGTTGTTAAGTCCCTCCCCGTCGTATCGGAATTTTTCTGCCCTCTGATACTGCTCGTAGTCTGACCAGTATGTGTCTTGGAATTCCCCATGCTCGGGGCACTCTTTCTTAATGTAGACCACATTATTGTCTTCGAATATTGTGGCGTCTAAGACCGCGAAGCATTCGGGACATATGCTTTTCGTCTGCTTTATGAACCGCATTTGACACCACTGGGAGTTGTAACTATATAGCCTTGCTTTCCTAATTATAGTATAAGAAGATTTCCAAAGGTTTCAGAAGGTGAAAAAGGTTTGTCTGTAAGCGAGAAAGCGAGAAAAACCCTGAGCGAAATCGGACTAACCAGTTACGAAACTCAGGCGTATCTGGCCTTGATTGAAAGCGGAGTGTTGAGTGCAAGCCAGGTGAGTGCACGCTCCGAGGTTCCGTACTCAAAAATCTATGAAACGCTGAATGCTCTTCAGAGAAAAGGGTGGATTGAAACCAAGAAGGGGCGACCCACCCAATACTATCCGAAGTCTCCCTCAGAGGCCTTCCAAGCTACGAGGCTGCGTTTAGAGGAGAAGATAAGGCTGTGGAAGCAGGCGGTCATAGATGAATTGCAGCCTCTCTATGAACGCAGGGAGTTTCGTGAGAAGCCCGACATCTGGATTCTGCGTGGAGAGTCCAGTGTTCTGGCGAAGTTGCAGGAGATGCTTGATGGGGCTAAGAAGGAGCTGATGGTTGCGGCTCCAGGCTTTGCAAGGATTTTTGTAGAGGCTGGTACGCCAATTTTGAATCGTTTGCAGGAAAAGGGTGTTGATGTTCGGGTTATGGTTACAGGAGATTGGAATATTGATGAGCTACGCGGCATGGGGAAGATTAAGATTAGGGAGAACATGTTTGGTGGAGGCGTTATTGTGAATGGGAGGGAGGCTCTGCTTCTTCTCGGTGAGGAGAAACCGACTCTAGTCATATGGTCTAGCCACGTAGGCTTAGTGGAATTTGCCAAAGATTACTTCCAACATCTCTGGAAGACAGCAGAAAGTCTATGAAGTGGAGCTTTTGCGCGCAGTTTAGATGAGAAAAGTAAAGCGTGGAATAGAAAGGATAGAAATCGTCTATGGAGCGTAGAAGTTTGAGTAGCTTGAGAGTTAGACGAGCAGATGAAAGCGACATATCCGTGTTGTTGGTGCTTGCTGAAGAGTTTATGCCTCAAGAAGGGACTAGACAGAAACGAACAGAAATCCTAAGAAATGCTTTGAAAAATCCAGACTATGAGCTTTTGGTAGCTGAACTAGATGGGGAGATAGCTGGTTTCATTGACCAATGCATCATACACGACTTCGCCCACGGCGCAAAACTCAGCTACATACAGAATCTCTATGTAACTTCCAAGCACAGAAGAAAAGGCTTCGGAGACAAACTTCTCGAGGAGATCATAAGAAACGCAAAGAACAAGGGGGTTATGGAAATCCACGTAGTGACCGAATTCGAAAATGAGCCTGCAATCAACTTATATAGAAAGCATGGTTTCGTGAAAGAGTCTCTACAGCTTGAGAGAAGACTCGGATAGATTGTTTTGCCACTGATGAGCGCGTTCACTGAAGCCATCTGGGCTTTCCTTTGAGGTACTCGGTTAGGAATCTCGCGAATTGAGGGTTGGATTTGTATGATTCTAGAATCTCTTCGTTCACCAGAATCTCAGAGCCTTCAGTAATAGCTTGGGAGATTAGATCGGCTACACCACTGTTCCTACCGCCATCTCTTAACCTTTCATTCAGCAGAGTGACCACATCTCGCTGCTTACGTTTCATGTCCACCACCCAGCGACCTCTCTCCACCCGTGGTCCAGAGAGGGTGTGTGGTGCAGTCAGGTGTTTCTGCAGGAAATTCTCGCATTCTGCTTTCTTTCCAACGGGTGGACCCAAATGCCTCTTTATTGGCGAGAGAACCATCTGTTCCAGCTCGAAGATGAGAATATTTAGGTTTTCTTCGCTGCTCCAAACAGAAGCACGTATGAGGTTGAAATCGTGTCTTTCAAGCATCTTCCTCAGTGACTTCTGCGACTTGTAAAGCTGCCCCCACAACACATCTGGAACGGCGTTCACCTTCCCAAATTGCACAAAGACGACAGCTGACCCGCGGGTTTCTAGCACCTTGACAAGCTCTCTGCTGCTGAGAGCTACGATTTTTGGGGGGTAAAAGAATCTGAGGTTGGGATTTTTTAGGAACACCCTAGCTGCTGCAACAAATTCGTTGAGTCTCTCCTCTCTCACGGCAGCTGCTACGTTTCTTCCCTTGTCAACAGGATCTACCACAACCAATGGCTCTTCAAAAATCCTTTCAAAATCTTCCTGCTCACCTTCATAAAGTCCCTCATAATCGATTATGCCTCTCCCCTTCCAGTCCGCGAATGATTTTAACACTTGGATGAACGAGCCATAATTTAGGACGAGAAGCTCGCAGAGATAGCCACTGAAGCCTCCAACCCGTATCTCAGCCCCATAGACACCAACCCCCTTCATGAACTTCTTCAAAAGTCTGATTTCTCTGCATATCTCCTCGTTTAGGCGAGCTTTTACGTAGTCTGTGTGAAATGGTGTTCTGTCCGTGGCACTTATCCACTCCCCCAGATCAACCTGATAACATGGCACAATGTTCACTCTTGTATTGTCAACTGTAGACTCAAGGTAGGGATGCTCCGCGAATCTCTCAACCTGCCTGAATCCTTTAGTGGCTTCTCTAGCGATTCTTAAGCATGTTGTTCCAAACTCTTCGCGGGGAATCGTTGTTGGCACACGCATGAAGATGTCGATCTCCGGTTCCCCACTGAGCCACGTGTCCTTCGCGACCGAACCCTCCACCCTCACCTTCACCCTCATCTCCTCCTCTGCTGCCGTCACCACCTTCCTCCTTAACCCTTCGGCCAACTCAAGAATACGCGTTCTTTCTTCGCTGCGTGGGGTGATTTTTTCCGAGACCTCTGCACAAACCTGTTCCAGGGCTTGAGGCATAAGGGTCACCAAGAAACTCCTTCTAGAGAGGCTTTCAACGGCAGACTTCTTTCAGAGTCGAATAAATTGGGCCCTTCGGCGTCAACACGCTTCTCTTGAGCCTCAAACAGTCAGCTCTGATTAAGCCAAACTCATAGTCTGCCAGTTCTTGGACACACCTGATGAGTTCGGCCTTGTTGCGTCCTGTTCTTACTCGAGCGATGGTTAAATGAGGGCTGAAGCCCTTCGGGTCAGGTCTGAAGCCTAGCTTCTGGAGGCGGGGCTCCAGCTGGTCAGAGACTTTCCTAAGCTCGTCAGCACCTTTCTGGATTCCAGCCCAGACAACCCGTAGATATTTTATGTTTGGGAAGACGCCTATGCCTCTGAGTTCCACATCGAATGGGGTGAAGGAGACTTTTTCCATCTCTTCATGAATTGCGTCAATCATGGTGGGAGATATGTTTCCGAGGAACCGCATGGTTACGTGAATGTTTTGCGGCTTCACCAGGTTCAAATTTGCGCCTGTATCAACAAGCTTTTCTTGAGCCTCTGACAATCTCCTGAGCACCGATTTGCTATCTATATCAAAAGCTATGAAACTTCGAATCATCTCCGACATGACAACACCTCTCGCCTAACTCTTCAATACGACGCCATTTATAATAACTTTCACCGAAACGTTATACGATAACAAACGCAAGGTGGAAAAACAACGTGGCGATGAAAGAAAAGATTGTTTTCGGCGTGGCTGGGATGCCGGGCGCTGGGAAAGCGACGATTAGGCATATGATTGAGCAAATGAGCTACACAGCGGTTGTGATGGGAGACGAGATAAGGGAAGAGGCTAAAAGAAGGGGACTGAAGCCGACACCTGAAAATCTGGGCATGATCATGCTGAAGCTGCGCGAAGAAAAGGGGCTGGCCATTGTGGCTGAACGGTGTGTCCCAAAAATAGAGAAGGCGAATGCAAAGGTTATCATCGTTGACGGGATTCGAAGTCTGCATGAGGTGGAAGAGTTCAAGAAACACTTTCCAACCTTCTCATTGATCGCCATCCACGCATCGCCCGAAACGAGATTCAAACGGCTGTTTCGAAGAAAACGAAGCGATGACCCGAAGAGCTGGCAGACCTTCATGGAACGCGATTCGCGAGAACTCGGGGTTGGTCTGGGAAGTGTTATAGCAACCGCGGACTACATGATCGTAAATGAGGGGACGAAGTCTCAGCTGGAAAGGGAAGTGCGTGGCGTTTTGGAGGATGTGATAAAGGATGGATGAGATAGACGTTAAGATAGAGGTTGACGTTAACCCCACCGAGGATTTGGAGAAGGTGAAGAAGGCTGTGGAAAATGTCTTTGGAATCATGGAATTTGAGGTTCAGCAACGAGAATGGGGAAGCCTGCTTATTGCCCAAGCTAAGGGTAGAGAAGGCCTTGCGAAGTTCTACAATCTCCTTCGCAGAGAGAGGATTCGCGACGCCGCCAGAGGCGTGTTATTTGACGGTTTGAGCAAGAAATCGGTGACTTTCTATCTGAACAAGCAGGTCGCCTATGCAGGCCACATCTCATTCTCAAAACCCGTCGGAGAATCACCGCTCGGTCCGATCAAAGTTCGAATTAGCTGCGACGAGCCTCGAGAGCTCATTGAATGGCTGGCTCCAAGAACAACCAAGTAATCATGTGGGTTGTCGTGGTCTTCATGGCAAAAATGGAGATCGGCTTGTCTATGCTTTTCTGTCTAGGTGAGCCATTCAAATCTCTTATAAAACGACTATGTGAAGTTGATGTGCGTCATGTCGAGCTTCTAGACGAAGGTCTCCACAAGCTCGAAAACGACCGAATCAAAGCCTTGAAAAAGATCGCCAATTCACAAGACCTAAAGCTAACCCTCCACTCACCATTCGCAGACATCAACATAGCCGCCCCAAACCCAGCTTTGCGGAAAACGATCATGAAGCTCCAGAAGAAATCCATTCTTCATGCTCATCAGCTTGATTGTGAAATGTGGGTTTTTCATCCTGGCCTAAAAACTGGTGTCAGTTCTTTCTATCCGGGGCAAGACTGGCAACTCAACATGGAATCTGTCAGAACCCTGTCAAAATTCGCCAGAAAATACGATGTTGAGGTAACGATTGAGAACGTTCCTGAGCCTTACCCCTTTCTGATAAAGAGCGTCAAAGACTTCACACATTTCTACGACGAACTCGAAGAGAATGTAGGGTTAACGCTGGACATCGGACACGCGAACCTGAACAAACAAATCCAAGATTTCATCACTGGGTTCTCTGATAAGATCGTTCACGTGCACGCTAGCGACAATGACGGAACCAGCGACTCCCATCTCGGGATAGGATATGGAAACATAGACTGGGAGAGAGTTGCCAAGACGATGAAGCAAGTTGGATACAGCAATGTCGTCATGCTGGAGTCTGTCGAACATGTGGCAGAGAGCCTCCAAACCCTAAGAAGACTCTTCTCCTAAACATCTGACAGTGGAAGATCAATGCTCATGAAGTCCTCAGCCACATCCACATGGGGAAAGGTCTTCATAGCTTGTTCAAGCAGAAGGTCGGATTTCTTGTATCGCCCGCTGACGTGAACTAAAACAAGTCTTTTTGCCTTGGCCCTTTTCGCGGTTTGCGCCGCCTGACTTGCCGTTGAATGCCCATCCTCAAGGGCCTTCTTCGCCAGCTCGTCGTCGAATGTAGCTTCATGGATCAGCAGGTCCGCGTTCTCGGCGAGTTTCACCAGATTCTTCGAAGGCCTCGTGTCTCCCGTATAAACAATCTTTCTCCCCGGGCGCGGGCGCCCCACGACCTCTCTTGCCTTAACAGCTCGTCCATTTGGAAGCTCCACGTTTGAACCACGCTGAAGTCTTGACCATAACGGCCCTTCTGGGACCCCAAGGACCTTCGCCTTCTCTGGATGGAACTTTCCTGGTCTAGGCTTCTCCACCAGCGCGTAGGCGAGGCTAGGAATGACGTGGTCAGCCCAAGTGGCGTGCACCTCGTACTCCCTCTCCTCACACACCAAGCCAGTCTCCTCTATCTCATGCACCTCTATGGGGAAGGTTAGGGTGAACTGAACCGTCCGCCTGATAGCCTCTACGAAGGCCTTGATTCCTGGAGGCCCATATATCTCAAGCTTCCTCTTCCTGTCGAGCAGAGACATCGTTTGGAAGAGCCCAGGCAAGCCCAGCATGTGGTCTCCGTGCATGTGGGTTATGAAGACCTTTGTCTTCCTATGAAAGCCTACGCTGGCTTGGATCATTTGGCGCTGTGTTCCTTCTCCGCAGTCGAATAGGATTAGCTCACCCTTTCGTTGGATAGCGATGGCTACTAGGCTTCGTTGGGGTGTCGGGATGCTTGCCGCAGTTCCTAAGAATATGACGCTCAAACTCACTTCAGACCCTCTCGAAGACGGCTATCTCCCTCGTCAGGCTTCGGTGCACATAAACAAGATGGGACTCAGCGTGTTTAAAGCCTAGCTCCTCACCGATCTCGCCTATCCTTATTGATTCCGGGGAGGCCATGCATATCCGCCTCCATCTGGGAAGGCTTCCGTTTATCGCTGAAAGGGCTTCTTCGACCAGTTGCCGCGTGGTCCATCCCAGCGTAGTTGCGGATCTGCCATAAGGGGGGTCTGTGACTATACAGTCGGTATTAGTTATAGGGGGGTGGCGAGCGTCCGCAACTGCCAGTCCCCTGGGTTCTATTCCGTAATGAAGAAGGTTCCGCAAGCTTCCCCTAACCATGCGGAGCTGCACATCAAAGCCCACCACACCGCATCCCATGAGCCCAGCCTCCACTAGTATGCTTGCGGTTCCGCAGAAGGGGTCGAGAACCAGATCGCCCGCCTTAGGTCGAGCAAGATTAACCATGCACCTGGCGAGCTTAGCTGGCATGGCTGACGGATGGAAGAATGGCCTCTTCTGGGGATTCCTCTCGATGGAGGGCTTTGCAGAGATTTCTGCCACCTTCAACCCAAAGACGAGTCTGTTCTCGGTCAATACTCCGAAAAAAGTCTTTTGTGGATCGGCTAAGTTCACTTTTGTACCTTTTGCGTTGTTTAGAATGATCTCTCCAAGCTTCCGCTCAAGTCCTAATCTGGAAATGTCGGGAGCAGTTTCTCCTACCCTTCGCACTCGAACTGCGAAGCTTTCACCTTCTTCAATAAAGCCTTCCAAATCCGCTGACCGAGCTTTCTCTAAGATGCTGGCGACTGTGGCTTCGCAGTTGAAAAACTCTAGGCTGCAGACTCTGGTCATGGCTGACCTTGACTTAACAGCCTCTACGCTCTTGATGTCAGCTTCAACACGCAGAACCTGGGCTAGTTTCTCCAGAATTCTATAATTGTAGCCCTCTGCCTCCAAGATCGCTCTTAACTCAGAAGGAGGTAGGGTTGGGTGTTCACCTGAGAGTAGAAAGAAGAGCTTAGCCACACTGCGATCCTCTTAGGTTAGCGCCTTTGCGATCAGTGGAGCAACCGAGACCACACTGAAAGGGCTGGGAACACAGTTGGTTCCAACTATGCCATTCGCACCGCTTTCCAGAATCGTGTCCTTTGCGTCTCCGATGAGGAGGGGATGCACGCATGCTGCGTAGACCCTTCTGGCACCCTGCTTCCTAACCAATTCAACAGCCTTAACCATTGTTCCACCGCTACTGATTATGTCGTCAAGGACGACCACATTTCGGTTCTTCACGGGCAAAGTTTTCTCTTCGATCGTTACCTCTCCGCTTACTCTGTCTCTTTGAGTTGAGATGTATCCGTATCCGCCTCCTAAAACATTGTCCGCTTGCATAGCCATATCTACCGCCTTCTTTCCAAGGGATAGGGAGAACGCTTTGTTAAAGCCTTGCTCCTTGAAATACTCGGCTAGGAGGCTGATGGCTGAGAGATCGTCGATGCGTATCTTGAAGGTCTTCAGAACTTTCGGGTTGTGAGAGTTCACTGTGATTATTCTACTTACTCCGCATGCCTCAAAGAGGCTTACTATGGTCTTCACGCTGAAGGGTTCTCCTGTTCTGAAGCGTTTGTCCTGTCTTGCGTATGCGAAATATGGGACGACGGCTGTGATGCTCTTGGCTTTCAGGTCTCTTGCGTTATCCGCCATGATGAAGAGCTGTATGAGGGTCTCGTTTTGGGGCGGACTGGTTGTTTGGACGATCACAACATCCTCACCTTCTACACTCTCGGTGAAGCGGATGCGAGACTCTCCGTCTGGGAAGCGCTTGAACTCAATAGGAACAATCCTTGTTTTTAGTATGTCTGCGATCTCTCGGCCTAGCTCCTGGGATGCTGGACCAGAAATCACTATCATTTTGTCCACTTTGAGGAACATATGCTATGGACAGAATTATAACTATTCTTCTAATGACAACTGGCTAGGCTCACTTCTAATCTATGCAAGACTAGTCGAAAAAGATAACTTTTGTCTTGGTCATAATCCTCAGATTACCATGTCTGGGAGGATGAAATTCTTTGAGTGAGAGGCAGAGAGCATTTTTGAAGGTCCTTGCAGTTTTTGTACTGTTGACGGGCATCTGGGCTCTTTATCGACTATGGTCGGCAAATCTAATCATTCATGACGACAAGATTGATTGGCGAATGTTCTTTGGGACGCAGATCGTTTTTCAACCCCTACTGGGGTTGCTACCGATACTTCTGATCGTTCGCTACGCTGAGAAAAGAAGATTAGGATCCATCGGTTTGTCGAGAGAGAGGTTCGTTAGAAACGCCTTGTTCGGGGTCTTCCTCTCACTATTCGGCCACATTGTGGTTGTCTGCCTTGAATATGCTATCTTAGTTCCATTAGGAGCCGGCCCACTAACATTCACTCTAAACCCTGAAAACCTAGACCTAACTTCAGCTTTCCTGATGCCGCTGACATTCTTTTTGGTCGTAGGTCCATCCGAAGAGATACAGGATAGAGGTTACTTCCAAAGCCGTTTGCTGGAACACTTTGGCCGAAGATTCTCCATATTTTTTCCTTCACTGTTCTTCGCTTTGGCGCACATTCCAATAGACTTACTCATTTGGAGATATGACGCTTGGATGATGCTTTTCCATCTCGTAGGAGTCTTCGTAAGTGGATGTATACTGGGGTATCTCTATTATCAGAGCGGTGTATTAACTGGTCCGATCTTTCTACACGCCTTTGGAGACACGCAGTCTCTAACATACCAGCTTAGTTTCGACTATAAGAAATTAAGTCCAGAAGTTTTTTATGCTGTCGAAGGCGTAATCTGGCCGGTTGCGACAGTGCTCACATTTCTACTCATTCGCTCCTTAACATCCAAGTTAGGTTTGAAAGTGGAGAGTATTCCTTGGGAGACACAGACAGGGAGCAAAAGAGGCAAAGAATAAGACCATTAGACGAGAGTCAAGTCTCACTTCTTTTTCCTGTACTCTTCGATTAACTCCTTTGCCCGATCAAACCTCACCTTGCGTTCTTTAACCATCCTTTCAACCACAAAGTCTACTAGTTCCCCTGACGCTCCAGCCATAATCGCCAGATTTCTGGCGTGTAGAGACATGTGGCCTCTCTGTATGCCCTCGTGTGCAAGTGCCCGCAGTGCGCCTAGATTTTGAGCCAGCCCTACGGCAGCCATAGCCTCAGCCAGTTCGTTGGCTGTTTTTACGCCGAGAATCTTCAGTGCTATCTTGGCTATTGGATGCACCTTTGTGGCTCCGCCGATTATCCCAACAGCCATAGGCAACTCTATAGAGCCTACCAAGTCTCCGTCCCTGTTCTTCTCCCATATGGTGAGTGGACTATAGTGGCCTGTTCTGGCGGCGTAGGCGTGGGCTCCAGCCTCCACGGCTCGGTGGTCGTTGCATGTGGCTATTGTGACAGCGATTATGCCGTTCAGTATGCCCTTGTTGTGGGTTGCGGCTCTGTATGGGTCTGCTGCTGCGAAGTTGTAGGCTTCCACGATACCGTCAACAACTTCTTCTCCGCCTACCGCCTCCTTCGCCACAA
>Ga0315306_10000402_pt1 | contig 20824 bp, 17 predicted proteins | sample TDP1_MG_FD_203803 | JGI IMG/M metagenome (GOLD analysis project Ga0315306, IMG submission 203803) | Freshwater sediment microbial communities from Lake Towuti, South Sulawesi, Indonesia - TDP1 | ecosystem: Environmental > Aquatic > Freshwater > Lake > Sediment | place: Indonesia: South Sulawesi... | reverse complement strand
GGGTTGGAGTGTTCAACCCCACAACCGGTGCCACCGAGGAGTACCTCGTCCCGGAAGACATGAAGCCAGGGAAGCTGCTTCCCCTTCAAGACAAGGTTCTCTTCCTGCTCGCAAATCGAGACATGCTGGGAGTTCTGGTTCAGGGCTCTTCATACCCGTTCACCGTCAAGCTTCCGGGCCAACCCTACGACATCGCTCCATCGCCCTCCGGCTTCTGGCTTGCATTCCCCGACAGCGGAAACCTACTTCTCCTTCGCGCAGACAACTTCACCTCGCTCGCTAGCATCAAGGTGGCGGTGGCCTACGGTGAAGACGTGATCTGCCAGACAGAGGAGAAACTCTGGGCGATTACAAGCGATTATCGAGACATTGCAGTGGTGAACATTACGAACCTGGAGACGAGTTCCATAGCCCTGCCTGAAAGAGCCTACGGCCTAGCGCCGTCCTCAGACGGGTCTGTTTGGCTTGCTTCGAGTGAGGGGAATCTGCTGTATCTATCGGCTTCCGAAGAGATCCATAGCTACTCTCTCCCACAAGGCGCATCTGTGTCTTCTCATCTAGTCCCGGACAGACAGGGCGGAGTCTGGTACTGCGACAGCGCGCGAGAGAGGCTTGGTTTCAGAGATCAGAAAGGGCTTGCCGAGCGTCCGCTGCCCGGCGCGCGCCCCACAAGCCCCTCGGCCTCCCCACATGGTTACCTGTGGTTCATAGACGAGAAGGGAAGAAGGCTGGGTCAAGTGCGCATGTCTGTCTCTGGCTCAAACGGTGAGACCTCGACAACTGCCACAACCACTCAGGCTTCAATGACAAGCAGCCAACAAACCGCCGAAGTATCCAGCATGCTTCTCGTGGTTCAGATCGCCCTGGCCATGGTACTTCTCACAGCGGTCCTTGCGGCGCTCCTAAGAAGGAAACCATTTCGCAGAAGGAAGAGCAAGCACCGGTGAATCACAGCAATCCTAGGTGCACCCGATTACCTGCTTAGGCGTAACTATTGTGTCTACTCTGACGTCTCTTTCACGCACCAGGTGCGATAGGTCGTCATAGACTTGCATGTCGTGAACCACGCAGACCTTCAGGCAATCCTCTTCAACCAAGCCTCTCTCAGTTAGAATATGAAACTCTCTGTCTCCATACCCTCTGCCTTTCCCAATGCGGTTTCCCTTGAGGTCAACTGCAACCGCCCCCTCCACAAATACGTCGACAGGAGATGCGGTTCTGGTCGCGAACCTCCTGAAACCTCTGGGGTCTGCGGCCTCCCCTATCTCGTTTGGAGGAACGTCGCTTATCTCAAGGAAGCACTGCATCACGGGCAGCGGCACAACCAGACGCTTCCCCGTCACGAGCACCAGTTCTCTCAATCTCTTCAAGACGTAGTCCGGCGCCACAAAGAGCGCTTTCGCACGCCTGAATTTCCTCAACTCCGCAACCTTCTGACAAGCGGTTTCAGATCCATGGAAGTTCGGGATACGGCCGTGGGGAGGGAGAGGATATCTCGCCACCTTCCTCTCAAGCATCATGTCCCACACCGCTCTGCGGCACTCGTTCTTGCTTTGGAACTTGGCGCCGCCTAGCGCTCTTGAAGGTCTATTCAAGGTCCTCGCCAACCGGGGCCCCCAGAATCTCACCGCACCCAGAGAGACGTGGTACAGGGGCTATTAATACGCTCCGTGCTCCAAATGCTGCAAAGGCCGCTGCGTATTCCCCTTCGGTTTTCCCGGTTCTCGCCTACGTTTTTTGAGAAGTTGTCTGAGCCATGACTTTCTTGAACGAGTCTTCATCGATGAATCCATCGTTAAGCAACCTTTGAGCGATGTCGGTGATCCTGGCCGCGGCGTGGAGCTCAACTCCACTAGATTCAAGAAGCGATCTGCCGCCCTCCTCCCGGTCCAACAACACCACGGCATCAGACACCATTCCCCCCTCTCTCCTCACAGCCTCAGACGCACCGGCAAGGGTGGCGCCGGTTCCAACCACATCATCTAACAGGATCGCGGTGGAGCCGGCCTTCAGCACCCCCTCAACCATCCTTTCTCCACGATGTATCTCTCTCGCGCCCTTCACATAGACGAGAGCCTTCCCGAGAGAATATGCTACAGCCGAGGCGAAAGGTAGGCCAGATGTTGGTACGCCGCAGACATACCCCTGGTTTTTCAAGACATTGCTCGACTCAATGATCTGACGATAGACCCCGACCAGCGAAGAGAAGGCCGAGGGGTAGCTTAGGGTCAGCCTCATGTTGACGTAGTAGGGGCTGAGATTTCCGCTCGAAAGCCTGAACACCCCCGTTCTAAGCGCTTCAGTCTTTAGAAGGACCTTGTAGAGAACGTCCAGGTGGCTTCTTGAAGCCATCCAATCCACCGCTTACAAGAGAACGTGGTTCTCCGGATATAAACAGATCCCGACATCCTCTCGAGAAGGGTTAAATCGCTGCAGCTCGTCGCAACGCCGGTTGACATTCTTGGTAGAGATTTGGCTCCCCTACGGCAGGACCGAGGTCTCAGTTGACCCTGCCCCCGAGGTGCTGCACGCCGTCGTAGAGCCTCGCGGCCACCCGACCGTCGATGAAGAAGAGGAGGTCAAGAAAGCCTTACGAAATCCCATAAGTACTCCTCCCCTGGCGGAGAAGGTTCGGAAGGGCGACAAAGTCGTTGTGGCGCTCGATGACCAGAGCCATCGTTGCCCAACGGAGTTGTTGATGAAGTCCCTGATCCAAGAATTGACATCAGCAGGAATAGAGGAGAGCGACGTCACCATCCTCTTCGCTTGCGGAACACGCAGAGAGCCAACCCAAGGACAGATCTCTAGGCTTCTCGGACGAGAGGTCGCGGCGCGACTCAAACACGTGTGTCACAACCCTCGGAAGAGCCCACTAACCTCACTGGGCCGGAGCTCGCTGGGCAACGAAATCCTCGTCAACAAACTCTTCGCCGAGACAGACTTCAAGATCGTTGCCAGCGACATCGAGTTCCATCCGGCTGCAGGATACAGTGGAGGATGTGGAGCCGTGCTTCCTGGGCTGGCTGGAGCAGACACCATAGTCAGAAACTACTCTGCGTTTCTAGATCCGAAAGCGCGTCCGGGTGTTCTATCCGACAACCCGGTGCACAAGGAGATGGAGGAAGCCGCCGACATGGTCAGGGTGGATTTTGCTCTCAACGTGGTGCTAGGCTCAGAAGGCGAGGTGGCTGCAGCCTTCGCCGGCCAGGTTCATCAGGTCCTCCGGGAGGCCACGAAGGTTGTCGACGAGATCTACCGCGTTCCAATAGAGAGGAGATGCGAGATCGTGGTTGCAAGCGCCGGAGGCTACCCCCGAGACATCAGCCTACACGAATCTCTTGGAGCTCTGAGGAACGGTCTGGAGGGACTCGAGGATGGAGGAGTCATCGTGTTGGTTGCTGAGTGTGGAGAAGGAGAGGGAAACCCAGCCTTCAGACACCGGATGGAGAAATACAGGTCGGCGGATGAGCTGGCGGCTGACCTTAGAGAGAACTTCGATCTGGGTGGCTACGGAGCCTATCTTCTGCTATCTGCCCTCGAGAAAGCCAAGGTCGCTCTGGTGTCGACCATGCCCAAGACCGTGGTTTCCGAGATTCTGAAGATACGTGGGTTCGACACAGCCTCCGACGCGTTGAGCTACGCAATCAGAGTGAAGGGCAGGGAGTCGAAGGTGCTCATCATTCCAAACGCATCAAGCGTCCTCGTGGAATTAACTTCGAACAGATCGGCTGAGGCGCCGGTTCAGGCTCAGTAGTCCTGTAACCATTACCAAGGCAGAAAGGCGGCGTAGACCTGGAAGTTGACTACATAGGTTAGGGCTAGCATCAACAAAACCCCTACAAACGCAAGCTTTCTGGATCGAGTCAGCGGGGAGTACTGGTCCAACGGCGGAATGTTGGGAGCGCGAGGCATGAGAAGCAACAGAATGAAGGCAAAGAAGAACCACCCCGTCAGAAAAAGCACGGCGAGCCCGATGTAGGAGGCAATTCTCTGCGCCCTCTCAGGGAGAAGGGCGCTGAAAGTCCTGCTGCCGTCCAGCTGCCATATAGGCATCAGGTTCAGCGAGGTCACGATCGATCCCAGCCAGCAGGCAAGAATCAGAGGCGTAATCAAGATTCCCTGTCCACTGGGAACCGTTACAGAGATCACGATATCGAACAGCAGCGGAACAGGAAACTCCTGGAATTGTGCCCCGCTGGCCTCCCAGTTCTGCCACTGCGCCGGGGTCGGTATCGGCGCCGTCGCAAAAGCCAACGCCGTCGCAACGACCGTTACCAAGAAACCTACTAATGGCCCGCTCAAACCAATATCAAACAGCTCATCCCTGTTAGTTATCGGTTCTTTCTGGAAGATGACAGCTCCCATAGTTGGTAGCCAGCCGGGCACCCCAGGTATAAAGTACGGTGGGCTGGAGTCCATTCCGCTCTTCGCCGACGCAATCTTGTGTCCAAGCTCGTGAAGACCAAACACCCCTAGAAGTATGGCTGTGTAGATCGCAACCTGTAGAATCAATTTTGGCGGAGTGACCGGGGATATCAACTCTCGGTACTGTGCATCAAGAAATATCCTCAGTGCCCCGTCTACGGAGATCGTACCGACGGTGGCGAGCAGAAGGATCAAGGGGACGTGAGTCTTTTTCGATGGCCGACGCCTGTACCCAACGATCCTGAGCAGAAGCCTTCCATCTTCGAGTGCTAGCGTCGGTATGCTGTTCAGACTCTTGAGCTCCTCCGCCAACCGCTTGAACTTGACCTTATGGTCTCCCGGCTCCACTTCGAAGGTCAGTAGGCCGCGATCGTAAAACAGGTCTTTCACTTGAAAGCTCGACGTAACCTTTTGTTTAACGACCTCTAGATCGTGGTCGAAGCTAAACAGGTCAGACGAAGGCTCGCCCATGGCTTGGACGACCAAAGTCTCGCCTTATTTTAACCTATGTCTCCGCCTAATCAGATGCGTGGAGCACCCGGGATGCCCGATTTCAATGCCAACTAAACGCAGGCACCGGGGGCTGAGAGTGAGGGAAGCGAATTGCGATCGATCGATCAACCATGGCGCAGCTTAGCGGTCTTCACTTGTGCAATCGAGGTCCATTTTCAGAACCTTGTAGAGGCGAGATTTGAGCTTCTCGAGCCATGGCGCCATATGAAGAGGGATGCTGTTTTTAATGTGTTCATGTATCCTAGGGCACGCCGAACGGGGGCGAAGACAGGGCTTGAAGCCTACCGCAAGCGAAACACAGCCATGCTCAAGCGGGTTAGTGATTCGAAACGCCCAAGAGTCAGATCTCCTTCAAGTCATGCACATAAACAGAACCTGTCTTCCGGAGAACTACAGCTACGGTTTCTTCCTACGGCTCCTTCGTGATTACCCGGCAGCGTTCCTTGTTGGGGAGACCGAGGGAAGGGTGGTTGGGTACGTGATGTGCAGAATCGAGAGAACCATGTCACGGATCGAGAGGCTGCGGGCGCGGAAGACAGGGCACGTAATCTCGGTGGCAGTTCTTCCGGAGCATCGCCGCCGAGGACTTGCTCTCGACATGATGACCAGGGTATTGGAAGTTCTCAAGCAAACGTACGGCTGCGCGGAGACATATCTTGAAGTGAGGGTCTCAAACAAAGAGGCAGCAGAGCTATACGAGAAACTGAGTTACGCCATCGTGAGCACGGAGAGATCCTACTACATAGATGGCGAAGATGCATACATAATGGCGAGGTCTCTGAAGTGACACCTGGAGGATGTTGAATGAACGATCCGTCGACTGTGACAACCGCAAAGCCCGCAAGGTATATTTTCAACATGGATTACGTCTAACGCTCTAGGCGGCGGAGAGTAAGGGTTTGAAGAGAGGCTTCGGGCTGAGTGGCTGGCTAGCTAGTCTACTCATCGTTCTGTGCCTGCCTCATCCAACTCCCATGAGCTGTGTAGAACCGGCCACACTAAGCGGATTCTACCCTGCACCGTCGCTGCAGGCCGCCCACCCCCGTCTCAACGGTCCTGGCTTTGGCCGCTGGCCGTTTTGTTTGAGGTCTGTCACCGGGGAACAATCGATCATTGTCATCCTGGTCAAGTTTCCGGGGCTAGAGAATCACAGCACGACGGCGCAGATCAGAGAAAACGTTTTCACAAAGATGAACAACTATCTTACTGAGGTTTCATACGGCTTCGTGCATCTCACGGGAAACATCACCGCCGGCTGGCTTCGATTGAACAGGACAAACGAATACTATGGCTCCGGAAACTTCACCGAGGAGAAGCATTCGGAACTGATAGAGGACAGTTTCGCCGCTGTTCACTCCCTAGATTTGAGCCGATACTCTCGCGCAATAATCGTTCACGCCGGGGATGATGAAGCTAGCACGAAGAGGCCTAACGATATCTGGTCGTTCTCCTACATCGACTCGCTGGACTTTGAGACAGCTCATGGAAGGGTCACGATCTCGGTGAGTTGCGTCGCGGAAAGCGATCCACTTGGGGTCTGGCTACATGAGCTGGGTCACCAGTTCGGTCTTCCTGAGCTATACGATACCACAGGAGCCGTGGAGTTCGTCGGGCCCTGGTGCTTGATGGCCGAGGGCGTATGGAACGACAGAGGAAACTCGCCGGCCGAGCTGATGGCCTGGTGCAGAATCAAGCTTGGTTGGCTACCCGAACCAAACATATGCGTCGTCAACCCGGGAGATATGATCACAGCCTGGGTTCAATGGATCGAGACCCGCAGTTCCCAAACCCAAACCTTGAAGGTTGTTTTCTCCAGCCAGGAGTACTACCTCATCGAGTCTCGGGCCAGAGTAAGCTATGACTCGGCTCTCCCCGAGTCTGGAGTCATAATCAGCTACGTGAACGAAACGAAGGAATCGGGGCGCGGCATAGTTGTCGTCCAAGACGCCGATCCCTCAACGCCTAGCCTCCGAGACGTGGCATACAAGCCCGGGCAGTCCTTTGTCGACCGCAAGAATGGGGTTGAAATAACGGTGGTCTCGCTATCGGAGACGGGCTTCCAAGTGAAGGTGCAATACAGAGTCGCCGACCTGGTTGTCACCGGCATTGCAATCAGCTCGCTGGAGCCGAGGGTAGGATCGACGATTACCTTTTCGATAGAGATAGTGAACCAAGGCACAGCCGACACTCATGGGTTCATAGTGTCTGTCAGCGTGGACGATGATCTGCTCCTGTGGGAGATAGGTTCTCTTGGGCCAGGCGCCTCCAAGGTTGTTACGGTGAGTTGGAAGGCAACACAGGGAAGTCATCTGGTCAAGACCCAGGTGGACCCAACCAACACAGTCGAGGAGACCAACGAAGAAAACAATGTGTTGATCAAGCACTTCAAAGCAGGCTATCTGCTGACGATTCAGACGCCGTTCAGCAACATCTCCGTTACCTTGGACGGCGAGCAACACTACACCGACGGCAACGGAACGGCTAGGATCGTGGTGGAACCTGGGACACGAAACCTGAGCATACAGTTCATCGTCCCTGGAGAGGAGGGGTCACGCAGCGTCTTTGACCACTGGAGTGATTCACAGGCTATGAGTACAAGGGTTCTGCCGATTGATGCTGACATGACCTTAGAAGCCGCTTTTAAGCAGCAGTACGAGCTACGCGCTGAAAGCCTCTTCGGCAACGTAGTTGGAGCCGGTTGGTCTGATGTCGGCCAATTAGCCAACCTATCTGTCCTTTCACCGCTTGACCTTGGAAACGGAACGCGAAGGGCTTTCAGTGGCTGGACGGGAGAAGTTGTCTCTGAGTTGCAGACGATTCAAGTTCTGATGAACTCTTCCAAGAAGGTAAAAGCCAACTGGAAAACCCAGCACCAGGTTCAACTCAGATTAACTGATCACGGCGGCAACGACATCGCCACAGCACCCGATAAAGTGGTTCTCCACCTAACGGGTGGAGGAGAACAGATCATCTCGCATCAGAAGACTGTATTTCTAGAACAGGGGAGTTGGAGCGTCCAACAAGTCATTTGGGAGTCCACGGACGTCACCCCTAAGGCCGCGCTTGGTTTCGAATTAGATTCACCTACAGAGTGGGTCATCCCCTGCCGCCTCTTCAGCCTCGAAGTGGAAGCCATGGATGTACTCGGCCGGCCGGTGCCAGGCGCATTGATCCTCATCAGCCTCGTGAACGGAAGCAGAGTGGGGGGGGAGACGGATCAAGCTGGGAGATTCGGGGTTGCCGTGGTTCCTCAAGGCAAGTTTAACGGAAGTGTATCCTTCTGGGGGCAGATCCAGCGCATAACGGGAGCTAAGGACAAAGATACCATAATCCGTTCAACATTCATCTTGTCACCAACGACGTTCCTCATCACGGTCGCGGCTGCCACGGCATGCGTGCTTGCACTTCCACTGAAACAACGGCGGACAGATTCACGGCTACAGCATCACTAATCCAACCGCAGCCCCATTCGCGACCAAGGATTCACATGTATGCCGATCAATTCAGATGACTGCAGAAACATGCTTCTTCAAGACAAACCCTCGGAGAAGGGACAAATACCAGGTTCGCAGAGAGTTTCCAGACGGATTCCATGGACTACTTCTTTCGGCCAGGATCAGTTGCGGTGATCGGGGCCTCAGCCAAGCCGGGAAAGATAGGATGCGAAGTGCTTCGGTCTGTTCTGGCATCAGGGTTCAGGGGAAAGGTCTATCCCATCAACCCCAAGAAGGGGATGATCGATGGACTTAAGGTCTATCCCAGAATAGATGAGGTGCCTGGAGATATAGACCTGGCCTTAGTCGCTGTTCACGCAAGCCTGGTGCCCGACGTTATCGAACAATGTGCCACGAAGGAGGTGAAAGGAGTCATCGTGATATCCGGAGGGTTCAGGGAGCTCGGTGATGAGGGCGCCCGACTGGAGAGAGACCTGGTGAAGGCGGCGAAAAAAAGCAGAATTAGAGTTATAGGGCCAAACTGCATAGGAGTGCTAAACGGCGAAAACGGATTCAACACACTCTTCCACCCCACTGAGGCAATGGAACGTCCTCCGATGGGAAACATCTCCATCGTTACACAGTCGGGCACATATGGAGTTAGCCTCTTGGAATGGATTGCAGAGTCAGGCCTGGGAGTCAGCAAGTTCGTGAGCTTCGGAAACAAGTGTGATCTTGATGAGGTAGACGCGCTCTCCTACCTAGCCGACGATCCATGCACCAAAGTGATAGGCTTGTACGTGGAAGACGTGCGAGACGGGAAGGCGTTCATGAACATCGCCCGAAGATTATCATGGGAGAAACCGGTAGTCGCGATAAAGGCTGGAGCGACAAAGGCAGGAGCAAGCGCAGCGAAAAGCCACACGGGCGCGCTGACGGGGAGGGACGAGGTGTTCAGGGGAGCAGCGGCTCAAGCTGGATTGATACTCGTCGACGATCTGGATGAAATGTTTGACGTTCTGAAGGTGATTTCGACCCAGCCGCTTCCCAGGGGCAGGGGTGTAGGGATGGTTACTAACGGTGCAGGGCCTTGTGTTGTAGCAGTGGACTGGATCGAACGGTTCCGAACACTCAGGGTAGCCAAATTGACGGAACGGACACTGAGAAGCTTGAGTAAAAGCCTCCCCAAGGGATGCATAGTCTCTAACCCCGTTGATCTCACGGGAAGCGCCGTGGCGCATGACTTCAAGGTGGCGCTCAAAGCTCTGGCCCAAGACCCTGAGGTCGGCATACTCCTCCCGGCATTTGTGTTTCAAGACGGCATGCTACTCCAGACAATCTCCGATCTGCAGCAATTCATGCCCAACCTCAGAAGCTGGGGAAAGACTGTTGTGGCCTGCGCCTCCGGAGGCGAATACACGAGAACCCAACAGTCAACCATGCAGGAGAGGGGGGTCCCGGTGATTGAGACTCCGCGAAGAGCGGTTCTAGCGTTGACCAGAATCGCCGAGCACACGGAGTGGAGATCGTTAAGAAGATCAAAGACTCGGTGGAAGACGCCGCAGGGTGTCAACACTTCGAGAACAAGCCTTGGGCCATGGGCACAAGACACACCCACCGAGAAGGAAGTCAAGGATGTCCTGAGGGCTCACGGAATACAGACACCCAGATACCAGCTCATAGCTCCGGGTCAGGGCGTCGAAGAGGTGAACCTCCCTTACCCCCTCGTCTTGAAGGTCTGTTCTTCAACCCTACTCCACAAGAGTGAGGTGGGAGGCGTGAGTTTGGGCATCAACGATCCAGAGCAGCTCCAGCAGCAATTCAGAAGAGTGCGAAAGAAGTTCCCGCGCGAGGACCTCCTGGTCGAAACGATGGAGAAAGGAGAGGTCGAGATCATAGTCGGCTTGGTTCGAGACCAGACCTTTGGGCTCACAGTGATGGTGGGCCTTGGAGGCATCTTTGCCGAGATCCTAGAAGACGTGGCCTTCAGGATCCTGCCGATAACCAGGATCGACGCAGACGGCATGCTCAAACAGTTGAGGTCAGCAAGGATCTTGGAAGGATACAGAGGTGTGAGGCCCAGCAGGCAGGCTCTCGAGGACCTGCTGTTGAAGGTCTCAGCCATGGGCCTCGAGCTAGAGGAACTGATCGACCAACTGGATCTCAATCCAGTACTACTTGGAGAGAGATCAGCCGTCGTCGTCGACGCAAAGCTCTTACCACGTCGTAGGCCAATGAGGCGCTAGGCAAGCCAGCCCCACAACGTCGATCGAATCGATCGACGGAAAGCCCACGGCGAAGGTAGAAGCCGCAGGGTCTCGGATGCGGTGACACAGTCTCCGCGATTGATCGGGAGCATACATCACACGTGACTCCACTCCTTCTACAACCTCAATTGAGCGATCGACACCGCAACGCGAGGTGCGAAGAGGACCCTAAGTTGTCTCGAACTCCTGTGTCTTCCGGAAACTCTAGATCTCGGATTCAACGAAGAGGTCCTGCGACTCCACATTCACAATCGGGATGCTGACTGTGTTTGCGTCCGCCGAGACCGAATCTCCGAAGCTTATCTCACCTGAGACCCGATTCACGTACGCAAACTTCTTGTCTAGGGGCTTTGAAAGTCTACACAAGTAGACGACCAGCCTCGAGCTGGCGAGAAGCTCCAGGAAAGTGAACGCTACCATTTTCTTTCCGGTTCGGTAGACGTTGAGAACGGACACCGGCATCACGGAAGCAAGCATGACGAGGTCCTCCAGGGTCTTTGTTCTCACGACCGCAGGTCTCAATCCCTCGTCCAAGCGCCATTCACCTCACACCAGTCACCCTGTAGTTTCCATATAAGCCTTGGAACCAAGGGCATCTATTGCGCTTATATCTGCGGCTTTGCATCATTTCTTGATATTGCCTTGATCTCTGAACGGATCTTCTCAATGATAGAGATTGAAGTGAAGCGCTTAATGAAGGGTGGGGAATCATCAGGACACGACTGGGAACATGTTCACAGGGTATACCTGAATTGTCTGACACTGGCAAAGACAGAACGCGCTAACCTCGACGCCCTCAGACTTGCGGCGCTGTTACACGACGTCGATATCTCTCGGGAGATGAGCGAAGGGCTAGACCACGCGGCCTCCAGCGCAAGAAGAGCCAGGCGCATTATGTGTAAACATGGGGTTCCGGCCGACGTAGGCCAAGCCGTTTGCCGAGCGATAGCCAGCCACAGGTTCGGGGCGGGCTTGAAGCCGGAAACAATTGAAGGAGAAATACTTCAGGATGCTGACAGGCTCGATGCGACAGGGGCAATAGGTATCGCTCGCGCATTTGCTTATGGAGGAGCGAGAGGAGCAGCGATCTACAATCCAGGGGAAAGGCCTGGGAAATACGACCCTATGAAGGTCACCTCCACAGTGACGCACTTCCACGAGAAACTGCTCAAGATCAAGGATTCCATGAACACAAGAAGGGGCAGGCAACTAGCCCGTGAGAGGCACAGATTCATGGAGCTCTTCCTGAAAAAGCTGCAGAAAGAGATCGAGGGAATTTCTTAGCGCTTATGATAGATCAGATCTGACCTACACCGCGAAAATGGGACGCGATAGATTCCCGAGCCCCCGTCAATCATGGTGCGCAGGCAAAGGCTGAGGTACGATCAAGTGAAACTGCGCCCCCTGAACTCGCCAACTGGAACGAGAAAATCTTAACTCCTCCCTAGGATCGGCCTAGCTGAGTGCAGGGTCTTGGTGGTACGGGTTCTGTTCATCAAGCTCGGTAACATTGGCTCATCGCCGCTTCTGGAGTACTGTGTGGATGAGAGGGCGGATAGAGAAGACGTTGAGGTCAGGGTTGTGACTACGGGATCCAAGCTCTCGCCGGAAGATGCCGCCGGCCTCGTGAAACTCGCCACACAGATTTCCCCTCAGACCGTTGTCGTGGTGTCCCCGAATGCTGCTCTCCCGGGGCCGATGACTGTGGCGAAAGAGCTTGCCGGGAGAGATATCCCGACGATCTTCGTCACCGACAAACCGGGAGGCAAAGCCGCAGGCGAGCTTGAGAAGATGGGGCACGGCTACCTCGTGGTAAACGCTGACTCAATGATCGGTGCGAGAAGAGAGTTTCTAGATCCGACAGAGATGGCTCTCTTCAACGCCGAGATGATCGGCGTGCTTTCAGCCACAGGTGTTTATGCGTTTCTAACTCAGGAGATCGAAAGGGTGATAGCTGCCGTCAAAGAGAACCGGGAGCCCACCCTTCCCCGAATCAAGATCAACTCGGAGCTAGCCACCGAAGGATTCTTCGCAAACGCCTACGCTCGCTGCAAGGCAATCGCAGCCCTACAGATAGCTGAGCAGGTGGCCAATATAACGACCCGAGCCTGCTTCGTAGAGAAGGATAGAGACACCTACACGATGCTTTGCTCAACAGCCCATGAGATGCTCGCTGCCGCGTTGAAACTCTCAATCGAGGCTCGTGAGATCGAGAAATCAGGAGACCATGTACTCAGGCAACCTCACATGAGTAATGGTTCCATAGGCCGAAAAAGACGGCTGCTAGAGAAGCCCACCAAGCCCTCTTAAGTCCAAACTCAGCCCGCCAAGCCTTGATTCACGGTAAACCCTTTTACGGTGATCGATCGATTGTTGCCGCGTACCTGGATGTGAGTTATACTGCCCGCTGTGAGGGGAATTCTGGTCACGGGAAGAACGCTAGAACAGGGAGAATCGTTGGAGGCAGGTAAGTTCACTCAGCGATACTTGGAAGCCGTGGCCATATGTGAACTCAGCCCCAAAGATATGGATGCCCTAGGCGTAGATGATGATCAGCCAGTCCGGGTTTCTACGCCCCACGGGGCGGTCGTAGTTCGTGCCAAGAGGAGCGAGAATTTAGGCGAAGGAGTTTTCTTCATTCCCTACGGTCCCTGGGCAAACGTCTTGGTGAGTGAAACAACACGGGGAACAGGTATGCCAACCTACAAGGGGCTGGAGGCCCTTGTCCAGCCTGCACCCAAAGAGAAGGTGCCAACCATATTCGACATCATCCGAAGCCTAGAGGGAAAGCAGACATGAGCCGAACGATCCACGAAGACGTTCCTTGCCCGTTCTGCGGATGCCTGTGCGACGACATACAGGTCACCGTTGAAGATAACGCAATCAAGGAAGTGCGCAGAAGCTGCTCCATAAGCAAGTCGAAGTTCCTGAACTACACCCAAGACAGACTTGACATGCCTATGGTCAGAAAGAATGGGTCGTTTGTTCAAACCTCCCTGGACCAAGCTCTTGACAGAGCCGCCGACATACTCGCAGCCTCTCGGTACCCGTTGATGTATGGATGGAGCAGCACATGCAATGAAGCCCAGAGAGTTGGCATAGAGCTCGCCGAGCTCTTGGGAGGCGCCATAGACAACACCACCACAGTCTGCCATGGCCCCAGCTTACTGGCTGTTCAAGGGCTCGGCTCTCCACAGGCGACCCTGGGAGACATCTCGACGAAAGCCGACCTGGTGATCTACTGGGGGTGCAACCCCATGCACAGCCACCCCAGGCACCTCTCCAGATACACGGTCTTCTCCAAGGGATACTTCTTCAAGCGGAGGGAAGACAGAAAGATGGTGGTAATTGACGTAAGGGAAACCCCCACTGCGAGGGCGGCAGACCTTTTCATCAAGATCCAGCCAAATAGGGACTTCGAGCTTCTCTCCGCACTCCGGATGGCTGTAAGAGACGAGGAGATGGACGTCGACTCCGTGGCAGGCGTTCCCATAGAGCTAGTTGAGGAGCTAGCGGATATCATGGTGAACGCATCTTACGGTGTATTGTTCTATGGGCTTGGCTTGACCATGACCGCGGCAAAGAGTGCAAACGTGGATTCAGCGATACTGCTGGTCAGAGACCTGAACGCTCGAACCAAGTTCAGCATCATACCAATGAGAGGACACTACAACGTCACCGGATGCAACGAGGTCATGACGTGGCAGACTGGTTATCCATTTGCGGTCGACTTCAGCCTGGGATACCCCAGATACAACCCGGGAGAGACATCGGTCATTGACCTGCTCTCGAGAGGCGAGGGAGACGCCATGCTGGTTGTCGCAGCGGACCCCGTCTCTAGCTTTCCGCTGGAAGCCGTAAAAAGAATCATGAAGATGCCACTGATAACCATTGACGTTCGCCCCACCCCAACCACCTACAGGTCAGAGGTAGTGATACCCTCAGCCATCACCGGGATAGAGGCTGAAGGCACTGCCTACAGGATGGACGGGGTGATATTCAAGATGAAGAAACTGGTAGATCCTCCTCCGGCACTGCGGAGTGATCAACAAGTCCTATTGGATCTCAAGAGGAAGGTGGAGGAGAGGATCGGGTGAGGAACAGCCGCAGCGAAACCACCGAACCAAACCAGGGGAGGGACCAGGGCTGAAGATATTGATCAAGAACGGTTTCGTGTACGATCCGGCTAACAAAATCGACGGAGACCAGATGGACATCTTCATCGAGGGCAGCAAGGTCGTTGATTCTCTGCACGAGCCGGAGTGGATCCTCGATGCCGCGGGAATGGTGGTCATGCCTGGAGGAGTCGATATCCATGCGCACATAGCGGGCTCAAAAGTAAACTCAGGGAGAGCCATGAGACCAGAAGACCATGAAGGGCACGCCTACCCAAGAACGTCATTCACAAGATCAGGGACGGGAAGGAGCATACCGACAACCTTCATCACGGGTTACCTCTTCAGTCAGATGGGTTACACGACAGTCATCGAAGCCGCATCCCCACCCCTGAAGAGCAGACATACCCACGAAGAGCTGGACGACACACCTATGATAGACAAAGCGTTCCTCACGTTACTTGGAAACAACTGGATCGTCGCCCGATTGTTGAGAGACGGAAGCATGGAGGAAGGATCAGCGTTCACAGCTTGGGTCCTGAACGCTGTGAAAGGCTACGGGATCAAGATAGTGAACCCCGGCGGACTAATTGCTTGGGGGTGGGGAAAAAATGTGTCCTCGATCGATGACCGCGTCCCCCTGTTCGACATCACCCCGCGGGAGATACTGGTCGGCCTCATGATGATAAATCGAATCCTAGGCATGCCACACACAATACACGTCCACACCAACAACCTAGGCAGACCCGGAAACTATCAAACCACAATCGAGACCATAAAGGCTTTCGATCCCTACGGTTCCTCTTCTCCCTCAATCCACATCACCCACTGCCAATTCAACTCATACGCTGGAGACTCCTGGGCCACAATTAGATCGGGGGCCGAGGAAGTAGCGCGCGAAGTGAACTCAAGAGAGTGGCTGACCATCGACATAGGACAACTGGCTTTCACAGCTACCACGACCATGACCGCAGATGGACCGTTTCAGTATGCTCTCTACGAGCTCACAGGGGCCAAGTGGTTGAACGCTGATGTCGAATCGGAGACCAGCGCAGGCATAGTTCCAGTGATCTACAGGAAGAAGAACCTAGTCAACGCCGTTCAGTGGTCGATAGGCCTCGAACTGGCGCTGCTCGTGAAAGACCCGTGGAGAGTGTTCATGACAACCGATCACCCCAACGCAGCTCCCCTGACCTACTATCCAACAGTGCTAGCCTGGCTTATGAGCAATGAATACAGGGAAAAGACGATGTCAGGAAAATTCAACAAGAGGGCCAAGAGGAGGAGCCTCCTCCCGTCAATCGACAGAGAGTACACTCTTCAAGAGGCAGCGGTGATAACAAGAGCAGCCACGGCCAGAGCCCTGAACCTGACGAGTAAGGGGCATCTCGGCGTGGGAGCCGACGCAGATGTAGCCGTCTACGACATGAACCCCAGGGAGACCAACTTCTCCAAGGAACACGGAATGGTTCGCAAGGCTTTCCGGAGAGCAAAGTACGTGGTAAAAGGCGGAGACATCGTAGTCATAAATGGAGAGGTTGTGAAGGAGGTGTACGGGAGGACGCTCTGGGTCAACAGTCTCACGCCTCAGAGGAAAGAACTGGCGGAGCAGATAGTGGCTTCAGAATTCGAGAAGCACTACTCGATAAGACCCAGCAACTATGTGGTGCAGGAAGACTACCTCAAGAAACCAATGGAGATTAGAGCCGGAGAGTTCTAGATTGACGCTACGTATAACCATAACAAAAAAAGTTGAAGCCCCCATATTCGGAGAAATGATCTCACCCAACAAGCTGATAGGCATGAACCTGTCTGAAGCAAAGAAGCTGGACATACAAATAGGAAACAAGACATACAAGATGGAGCAAGTCTTCTCCCTGGAGGAATCGGGCTCAGAGAAGAAGCTCGTTCTCATCGGGGATATTTCGCATGTGAGATTCGTCGGGCGCGGGATGACGGAAGGAAGCATCTTGGTAGAGGGCAAGGCCGGACCATACCTTGGAGACGCCATGAAAGGCGGAGAAATAATCGTCAAGGGGGATGCAGACTCGTGGCTGGGAGCAAGAATGCTTGGTGGGACCATAGAGATCCACGGGAACGCAGGAAACTTCGTCGGAGCAGCCTACCGAGGAAGCCTCAGGGGAATCAAGAATGGAACCATCAAAATCCATGGATCATGCGGGTCCTGGGCAGGTCTTCATAGTCGAGGAGGGCTCATATGGATCGACGGAGACGCTGGTCTATTTCCGGGCATGCACATGTCAGCCGGCGAGGTCTACATCGGAGGTGGATGCGGGGAGATGCCCGGCGCAGAGATGATCGGCGGAAAGATAGCTGTAGCCGGACGCCTGTCTGGCTCAGTCCTCCCCAGTTTCAGCTACGACAAAACAAGTAAGCCCAAAATCGGGGGCGTCAAGCTTGACAAGCAGTTCTACACATTCACTGGTGACATCGCTCAAGGTGGCTCTGGCAAGCTCTACATCGGTGTCGAAGCCAATCCTCACCTCAAGTATCTGGAAGAACTGTAGGCCTGCAGCTCGTCAGCTCCTTGACATCCACCATCTAACCAACTCGTGACAGCGCTGCACTACTCCGATGCTCAGGGGGATTCGAGAATCTGGGTTCCCTCGATCGATCGAAGTGATTCGACTAGCGAGGAAGCTATCCACGATTGCGGGCGCCAAACACATATCTACCTCCGTGCATGTTGGAGCAAATGCCATGAAGGCGTTCAGCTACACAGAGATTCCCGAAAAGCGAGCGGAGGAAGGAGCCAAAGGCCTAACCGTCAGATGGCTGATCGACGAGAAGACGGGTGCCGAGAATTTCTTCATGCGTCTCTTCGAGATGCAGCCCGGCGGATGGAGCCCCCGTCACCATCATCCATGGGAACACGAGGTTTTCATCCTAGAAGGAGAGGGAGTGGTGTCTGATGCCAAAATCGAAAGACCATTCAAGAAAGGGCACGTCATCTACATTCCACCCGAAGAAACCCATCAGTTCAAGAACAACGGGAAAGCCCCTCTCAGATTTCTTTGTCTCATTCCAAGGCACCGCTAAATCGAGCCAACCAATCGCCTGGAAAGGTCTCTCGTGCAAAAGCTCAAGGACATCAAAATCCCAAGTCGACCGCTACAGCCGGAATCAAGGGAGGGTACTCTGGTGGAAGCGCCCATTCTCTCTCAAATCTGCTCCAGACCGATCGGCAATTCTTCGTCTGAACTGATGGCTGCGGGCCACAAGTACTTCATGTCACCGACATATTTGCTTCGGCGAAAATCTCGCTCACTCGATGAAGCGCCGCCTGGATGTCACCCCTCTTCCCCTCGGCCGTGAGCGCCGCTCCCAAGGCACCAAGTGTAAGCATGATGAACTCCTCTCTCGCCGTGTTGGCCATATGACCTATTCGAAGGATCTTCCCCTTCAACTCCTCCAAGCCCTCTCCCACACAAATGTGGAAACGATCCTCCATGAAACTCTTAACACGTCCGGCGTCCAGCCCGCGAGGAACAGAAATGGCTGAAACGGATTTTGATGCCTCTTCCTCATTCTCCACGAAGGGATTGAGATTCAAACACATCGCACCTTCGCGCACGGCTGCGGCAGCGCGGCGGTGGCGCTCATAGACGTGTGGCAGCCCTTCACCCAGTATCCTATGCAAAGACTCCCGCAGCGCAAAAACCAGTGGGGTTGACTCCGTGGCCGGGTGAGGGTGCCAGGCGCCCCATCTCTCCTGAAAGTGTTTCCAAGTGAGCAGGCTTAGAAGCCAGCCGTGCGGCTTCGATGAACGTCGCTCCACGTAGTCCCAGGCCCTGCGAGAGATGGAGACCATACACAAGCCAGGCGGCGCGGCCAAGCCCTTCTGCGAAGCAGAGACGCAGATATCGATGCCCCAACTGGCCATGTTGACCTCCGAGGTGCCGAGGGAGGAAATGGTATCTGTTACCATCAACACACCATGTCTCTGGGCAACAGCAGCGACTTCCCTCAGCGGGTTGAGTACACCGGTGGAAGTTTCACTGTGAACCAAGAAGACAGCCTTGGCCTCAGAGTTCCTCCGCAATTCCCGGTCAACAGCGTCAGGATCGATGGCTTGACCCAGAGGGGCATCCACCTTGATCGGGCGAGCGCCGTAGGCTTCCAACATGGTGAGAAATCGCTGGCCGAAGAAGCCGTTGACACAGCAAAGCACCGGCACCCCCCTCTCAACGACGTTACAAACAGCCATCTCCATCGCAAAGCTACCTGGACCTGTATGGAGGATAACTAGTTCCTTGGAACCCATAACCTGACCGACCAGATTACAGGTCTCGTTGTAGATCTTGACCCATTCCGACCCGTAGTGCGGTCTGATCGGAAGAGCCATTGCGGAGAGAACTGTAGCGTCAACCTCTGTGGGGCCGGGGATCATCAGAATCTTTCGATGCTCTCTTGCCTCCATACCTCACAACAGATCGCCTTACTATATAATATCCTTTCGAACCTTGGATACCAAGTTGGCAAAACCCAAGACAGCGAGAAAACTGCTGGAAACCGTTAAATTCAGTTCTCGTATCCAGATGTCCCACGGGAGCGAGCTCACAACGACGGAGGACACGGAGATCGACAGGCAATGGACGAACCCGTGCGAAGAGCCTGGGAGAAAGTCATCAGACAACTGGAGAGAGAGTTAAAGAGAACGAGCGACCCCGTTCACAAGAAGTTCGTTGAGGACCGGATCGCCGAACACAGGAGACATCTCGTCGAAACTGACCCTTGAGACTTCAGATGAGAATCAAAGAAGTCCGGCCATCACAACAATCGGCCGTGGATGATAGTTCAATCTCCATCGATCAGGCATCAGGAAGCAACGAAAACAACAGAGTGGTCGACGGCCCTCAGGCCTCCGCTCCTAATCAACTCGCAGGGGCAGTTGCACATCGCCTCTACCCGGTTTCGAATCGACCGACCGACTATTCTGATGATGGATTTAAGATATTCTTATAGCCCGGAACGCTACGGGATGTTGTCAGACGATTCCAATACTCCTATAGGACGTATCATGATGAGCAGAGATATGCATACCTGGCGACTCGTTCCATTGGCAACATATGACCCTCACCTAAACATGGCAATCGACGAGGCCATCCTGATCGCTAGGACACGGGATGAAGTGTCAAACACGGTTCGGTTCTACCAGTGGAGTCCCCCCGCAGTGTCGGTCGGTCGAAACCAAAGGATCTATGAAGAGGTGGACTTGGATGCATGTCGTGGTGTCGGCGTTGAGGTCACGAGACGTCCGACAGGTGGCGGTGCCGTCTTTCACGACAGCGGCAAAGAAGTGACATATTCCGTTGTTCTCAAGGAAAGCGGAGTCTTGAGGGCACGAGATGTGCTGGCTTCGTACAGATTGATCGGTGAGGCCTTGATCGCCGGTCTGAGACATTTGGGTCTGTCAGCGACGTTCGATGCCTCACATCCACGACAGTGTCCAAACTTGAGAGTAGAAGGACGCAAGATCTCGGGAAACGCGCAGGCATGGCTGCGAAGCACGGTACTGCAGCACGGCACTATATTGTTGGACGTCAACTATCGATTGATGTTCAGCTTGCTGCGGGTGCCCTGGGTCCGGGACAGAGACAACGGTCTTCAACTCGCAAAGATGAGGATAACTTCGCTTGGCCAAGAAACAGGCCGCCCGCTGAATCCGATGCAGGTCTGCGAGGCGGTGACTAGGGGCTTTGAAGAGACTTTCGACGTGCATCTGGAGCAAAGCCAGCTTACGGAGCGGGAACTCGAGCAAGCGAAACAACTGCGTACGAAAAAGTATGCCACAGCGGCCTGGATCTACAGGCGATGGACAGAACGGCGACCGATCGATCGGATCGATGGACCAAATGGTGTTCAACAGATTAACCATGGAACAAGACAAACAAACCATTCGCAAAGCGACGTGCGGATTTCAAGAACGCCCCGCTCCAACACCTTCAGCAAAACATGAACATTCAAGTGATCATGACACCGCGGAGGCCTTATAAGAAACCAAGCCGCCCGCGGAGGTGCATGTCTAGCAAGAATCGCTGGACCAAGT